>MDTG01335189.1_pt1 | contig 11893 bp, 10 predicted proteins | sample 811421 | NCBI WGS metagenome assembly MDTG01 (sample SAMN05326645, study PRJNA326480) | marine metagenome | isolation source: seawater | place: Pacific Ocean: South East | collected 2011 | reverse complement strand
CTTTAAGATTAATGTGTTGACTAATTAAGCTATCTCCAGGTCCGCTAAAGTCTTTATTGATTGTATTTCTGTATGGATTACCTTTTGAGTCTAAACCATCAAAAGTAGCCACATTAATTGTTGGGGGTTGATGTGGGAAGTGATTGTTCACATAAACTTGATTGTTGAGCCATTTCAAACTATCAGGATACAAATTACGTTCAGAAAAATCATCAAAAAACGGTAATTCTAGCGTATCTCCCCGTCCAAACTTATTTTTAAATTTAGGCTGGAATGTATAATTAGGATTATGCTCCAAAAACTGATGAATTGATGGATTTTTTTGAATGGGAGATGTAGTTAATTGACCATATAAGGTTGAATAGCCAACTACTAAAAATAAGACTGCTAAACCAGTTTTTGCATATTTTAAAACTCCAATATTGAAAAAATAATTATTTTTATTAAAAGTGTTTTTGTAAATATTCATCCCTGATAATTTATGGTTTTACTATGTCTTGTAAATTAACGCTATCTAAATCAATAGAACCTGAAATACCAACGACTAAATCAATAAGTGAATTGCGTTCGACCATTGTGCCTGGTTTAATTGATCTATCAGTACCAGGATAATATTGGGCTAGAATAGGTTGGTCATTTTTCGATTTCACAGAAAATGAAATCTGCTCAGTTAATTTACCAAGCTTCAGATGTTTTCTTATTAAGATGTTACGTGCTTGAGACAATGAACTTTTGTTTGCTAAATCCGGTACGCTTACCATAGGGATACTATTTATATTTATAACTAAATAAACCTTTCTCCCGGGTTTAACCATCATTCCTGGAGCTGGATTTTGATTAATTACAGCCAGCTTTTTGACACCATCCTTGTAAACAGTATCTGTTACCTCTCCTTCTAAACCAATATTTTCTAAATATTTGAGTGCATCATTTGAATCTTTAAAACTCAAATCTGTTACCTCTATTAGATTACTATCATGATTTGTATGAATTTTCAAATACCACAAAACACCCAGTCCTATCAGGATAGAAATGGAACATATCAAACCAAAATGAATTAAAATTTTTTTCATTTACGTATCAAAGTAGTTATTACAAAATATTCTCACGCAATATACGAGCAAAGAGCCAGCTTAGTTAAAAAATCAAACTTAAGTGAATTATTTTTTCTCAAGAAGTTTGAGTACAGTCCAAGCAGCCTCCTCTCCTTTATGACCGTGTGAGCCTCCAGCTCTTTCAATGGCTTGTTGTTGATTTTTAGTCGTCAAAACTCCAAAGCCGATAGGTATGTTGTGAGTTATGGTGACTTTAGCTATACCATTTGCAACAGCATCACAAATGAAATCAAAGTGGGGTGTTTCTCCCTGAATGACTACACCAATGCAGATAATGGCATCCATACCGTCATTTGCAAGTTTATTAGCAGCATAAATCAACTCATATGATCCGGGGACGTCCCATATTGTAATATTTTCTGAAGCTATACCAGTCGAATTTAAAACATTTATTGCCCCGGATTTTAGCTCAGAAGTAATTTTGCTATTCCACATAGCAGTAATTACAGCAATTTTATAATTAGAATTCGGTAGACTAATTTTTTCGCTCAAGAATTTTTGATTAGCATAGTCTGCCATTATAAAGATTAATTAGCTTGTTTCGCTTTTACACGTGCAACAAGAGCTTTTACCAATTCAGCTTGTCTTGAATTTGGATAAGATTCTTCTATTTCTCGATATGCATCGGCAGCAGCATTATATGAACCTGCTTCCTCAAACGCAGCCCCAGCTTTCATTAATGCATATGGTGCAGTTAATTCGTTATCTCGTTTACTGGCAGCATTCATGTATGTTTTGCCAGCCTTTTCATAATCTTCCATCTCTGAATAACAATCACCTCTCAAAGTGATTAGCTGGGCAGCCATTATTTCGTCATCCATAGATACTGCATTTAAATAATCTAGTGCTTCTTCGAATTTGCCTTGGTCTAGTAGAATTCTACCAGCATAATATGATGCTTGATTTCCTATTTTTGTAGATCCAAATTCATCTGCAATATCAATCATACCCAAATGAACTCCATCGCCCATTAAAGCTTTATCCATAGAATCCAAGCCAAAATAGCGTTCAGCCATAAAAAAACTATCTGCAGCTTCCATCTCTTTTTCAGGAGCATAAACATCATTATAATAGTAAATTGCACAAGCTAAAACAATCATTGCTATTCCTGCAGTAATTGCATTTTTTTTATGTTTTTCAAAAAACTGAATTAATGATTCAATTCCTTTATTCTCCGTGGTTTGTTCTTCTGTATTCATTATGATAAATGGATTGCAATAATAACGTTATTCTATGATAAAGGGATAATCTGTTTCATACACGTCTTTGTATATTTCATCTGGACTAGGAAAGGGAGAATTATCTGCAAATTCAACAGAAGTCTGAACTTCAGCTTCCACACTTTCTTCTATTTCTTCCAATTCTTTTTCAGATAAAAATTTAGATTTGGTAATAGTAGATTTAACTACTTCGATAGGATCCACTTTGCGATACTCTTCTAATTCATCTTTTGTTCGATATTTAGCAGGATCACTCATCGAATGGCCTCTGTATCTATAAGTTTTTAGCTCCACAAAAGTGGGACCACCGCCTTTTCGAGCAAGGTCTGCAGTTCTTTTCATACTTTCATGCACTGCCTCACAGCTCATGCCATCGACTTGTTCAGCATTCATCTCGTAGGAGGATGCCATTTTGTAGATGTCTGTCACATTAGTTGTTCTTTCAACAGAAGTTCCCATGGCATAATTATTGTTTTCACAAATAAATACTACTGGTAAGTTCCAAACCATTGCCATATTAAATGTCTCATGCAATGCTCCTTGTCTGACTGCACCATCACCCATGTAACAAAAACAAACATTATCTGTACCTTTATATTGTTCTGCCAAAGCTATTCCTGCACCAAGGGGTATTTGTCCTCCTACTATACCATGGCCACCAAAAAAATTATGATCTTTAGAAAACATATGCATACTACCACCTTTTCCTTTGCTACAACCATCAATTCTTCCAAATAATTCAGCCATAACTTCATTGGCTGGTATACCCATTGCTAACGCATGTCCGTGATCCCTATATGCGGTAATCACTTTGTCTCCATCCTTTTTTGCAGATACCATTCCTGCTACTACGGCCTCTTGACCAATATAGAGGTGACAGAATCCACGAATTTTATTCTGGCCGTACATTTGAGCTGACTTTTCCTCGAATCTTCTGATTAATAACATCAACCTGTACCAATCTACGTAAGTTTTTTTAGTGTGCTTTAGTTTTGCCATTTTATATTTGGTGCGGCAAAAATAACAATTTTAATTGCTCAATTAACACACTTGAAAGTACAAAAATTATCTTTAGTCTATTTTAAGAATCATACTGACCTTAGTCTTGAAATGATGGAGGTTACAGCTATAGCTGGATTAAATGGCGTCGGAAAAACTTCAGTACTGGATGCAATTCATTTCTTATGCCTCGGAAAGTCTTACTTCTCTTCTACTGATATTCAGTGTATTCAAAGCGACCAACTACAATCTGGCATATTAGCTGAAGTTGAAAATCAAAGCCAATTTGACCTCAAAATCAAGCTAAAAAGAGGATCACGTAAGATTATTGAAAAAGATAATATACCTTATAAAAATATTTCTGAACATATTGGACAATTTCTAGCAGTAGTAATTGCTCCAAACGATATTGAGCTTATTTATGGCACAAATGATAAACGTAGATCTTTCGTCAATCAAGTTATTAGTCAAGTAGACAAAAAACATTTACAAAAACTTGTCAAATATAATAAGCTAATAGACCACAGAAATAAACACCTAAAAGAATATAATGTTGACCTAGCTCTTATTCAAACGCTAGATGATCAAATTGGACCACTAGCACACTCTATTTTTGAGTCAAGGGCATCTTTTTTTAAGGAATTTAGCTTGTACTTCAGAACTAAATATCATCAATTATCTGGTAACAAAGAAGTAATAAAATTAAGTTATCAAAGTCAGTTATCCAAAAAATCTTACGCTGAATTAGTCGGAACAAATCGATCTAGAGATTTAGCAATTCGAAGAAGTTCAATCGGCATTCATAAAGACGAAATTACAATAGAAATTGATGACTTTAGTTTAAAAAAATACGGCTCACAAGGTCAAATAAAATCAGGTTTGATTGCACTAAAATTAGCTGAATTTGAATATTTGCAAGATAAAAAACAATGGACGCCTATCCTTCTTTTGGATGATATATTCGAAAAAATTGATGAAGAACGTGCAAAAGTGCTCACTCAAATTATTAAAAATGGTAACTTTGGACAAATATTTATTACGGATACGGATTCCAAACGACTAGCGTCTTTTTGCAAGGAAATCGATAAGCCATTCAAAATAATCACACTAAGCTAATTGAAAGAAGAAAAATCTATAAAAGATCTCTTAAACTCAGTATTTAAATCTTATAACCAAGGATATAAATATGAAGAAACAAGTGTGATAAATAGCTGGGATCAAATTGTAGGCAGTATGATTGCAAAGAATACCACAAAAATTTTTATAAACAAGAAAGTATTATACTTGACGCTGTCCTCTCCAGCCCTTAAAAACGAACTCAGGTATCATAAACTTGTACTTATTGATAAAATCAATGATTTTGCTGAACAAAAAATAATTAACGACATAAATTTCTACTAACAATGACACACAAAATTGCACCTTCCATCCTAGCCGCTGATTTTGCAAAACTTAAAAAAGACATCGAAATGGTCAACGAAAGTGAAGCTGATTGGTTTCACATTGATATTATGGATGGTGTTTTTGTTCCGAATATTTCTTTTGGTTTTCCTGTCATGAAAGCAATTAATAAATATGCGACTAAACCTTTAGATGTTCACCTAATGATATCTAATCCTGACCAATACCTCATGCAATGTGCAGACAATGGTGCAGAGGTAATAACAGTTCATTACGAGGCTTGTACTCATCTTCATCGTACACTAAATGCAATTAAGGAATTAGGCTGTCTTGCCGGTGTAGCCATCAATCCTCATACGCCTGTGCACTTACTTAATGATGTTTTTAAGGAAATTGACTTAATCTGTCTAATGAGTGTTAATCCGGGTTTTGGTGGTCAATCTTTTATAGAAAACACATATATGAAACTCCAGCAACTTTCTAGCATTTGTCAGATGAAAAATCACCAGCCTTTTATAGAGGTAGACGGTGGTGTAAATACTGAAAATTATCAAAAATTGCTTGAGTGTGGAGCAAATGTCCTTGTGGCTGGTAGCTCTGTTTTCTCAAGTTCAAATCCAAAAGAGATCATACACGCATTGAAACAATAGTCAACACATAATTACGTTACTATTCTTTTGAGATCAAATCTACTCGCCATATCTTTTCTTTTAATTAGTGTGATTAGTTATTCGCAATCAACAATTAATGGCAAAATTTTTGATGTAGAAAAAACCCCAATTTCAAATGCATTTATAAAAATTAAAGGCTTATCTTCATCTACCTATTCATCCGTTGATGGTGACTATTCTATTTCTGTTCCTTCCAATAAAATTTTAATCATTCAAATATCTGTTTCTACAGAGACCCTGGAGCGAAAGATAGGACCCTTTTTGGGAGGCAAGAAATACCAAAAAAATTTTAACCTACAATCTTCTATATCACTTGAGACTGCAGTGGTTATAGGCGACAAGAACCGAGATCGGCCTATTATTACTATTGAACCCAAAAAGTTAGAATATTTTTCAAATACGGCAGGGTTTGAACAAAAGCTAAAATTAATTGGTTTGGGCATTAGCTCAAGTGGTGGTGAATTATCTTCTGGTTATAGTGTTCGTGGTGGAAATTTTGATGAAAATTTAGTTTATGTTAATGATATTGAAGTATATCGTCCATTTCTTGTTAGAAGTGGCCAACAAGAGGGTTTGAGTGTAATTAATCCTGACATGGTAGACCGTATTGATTTTTCAGCAGGAGGTTTTCAGGCAAAATACGGAGATAAGCTCTCATCTGTGTTAGACATTAAATATAGAGAGCCTGACTCTTTAAGATTTACGATTCACGGTAGTTTACTTGGCTCAAGTCTACATTTTGAGAATAGAAGTAAAGATAAACGTTTCAGCTATTTGGTTGGTGCCCGTTTACGTACAAATCAATACTTATTAGGAAGTTTAGATGTTCAGGGTGATTACAAACCGTTATTCTTTGATATTCAAACACTTTTAAAATACCGTTTAAAATCGAACCTTAGATTATCATATTTAAGTACCCTCTCGCAAAACAGATATCTAGTTTCGCCTCAGAGCCAACAGACAAGTTTTGGTAATGTAAATAGTGCCATTAGTCTTTTTATTGCATTTGCAGGTAATGAGTTAATGCAATACACCACATGGATGAATGCACTTAGCATGGAGTATAAAACCAAGAAAGATCTAATTCTTAAATTCAATACATCATCATATACAACCACTGAACGCGAACATTTTACTATAGAGGGAGCATACAGACTTTCAGAATTAGAAACTAATTTTGGCTCTGATGACTTTGCAAATGAAAAAGTGTTATTGGGTATTGGATATTTTATCGACCATGCTCGAAATGATCTCCAAGCTCAAGTCTATTCAGCCACACACAAAGGAAAATATATCCGCAGAAATGCAACACTTCAGTGGGGTCTTGGGTTTAAGAATGAGCAAATAACCGACAGACTGAAAGAATGGAGATATAATGACAGTAGTGAATACAACATCACAACTATCAATAACCAAAATAAACCCGAAATTATATTGGATGAATTTTTAAAGGCAAACATTAATATTCAGAGTTATCGGGTCAATGGATTTATTCAAAATAGCCAATATCTGAGTAAAGTTTACAATACAAAAATCACCTATGGATTACGAACAAACTACTGGAATTTCAACCAAGAAAATGTAGTTAGTCCACGATTACAATTTTCATGGGAACCCAACAAAAAGTATAACGATAGTACAAAAATCGCCACCAATAATCTTGATAGCATAGTTACAAAGCGTGACTGGTTACTCAGGTTTGCAAGTGGGTATTATTACCAACCACCATTTTACAGAGAACTCAGAAGATTAGACGGAACACTAAATCCAACGATTAAAGCACAACGATCAATTCATTTTGTTTTTGGTGGTGACATGAATTTTGAGGCATGGGGAAGACCATTTAAGTTTATGAGCGAACTATATTATAAACATCAAGATCGAATGATCCCATATGTGGTTGATAATGTTCGAATACGGTACCTCGCTGAAAACAGTTCACAAGGATATGCTACGGGTATTGATGCTCGTTTAAATGGAGAGTTTGTTCAAGGCATAGAATCATGGTTTAACTTCTCTGTTCTCCAAACAAAAGAACGTCTGTATTACACAGATAATGATGGTAATGAACAACTCAGTGATTGGTTGAGAAGACCAACTGATCAACGGGTGAATTTTTCTATAATGTTTCAAGACGAACTCCCAAGTAATCCAAGTTATAAGCTCAACCTAAGTCTAATTTATGGATCAAAATTACCGTTTTTCTTTGATTCGAATAATCGGCAAAATCCAGGGTTTAAAATACCAGCCTATCGAAGAGTTGATATTGGTTTTTCAAAAATTATAGTAGATAGCGACACCAAAATACGTTCCTCTCGATTCAAGAAAATAGAATCTTTATGGGCTAGTTTAGAAGTTTTTAATTTACTTCAAGTAAATAATACGATATCTTATGTTTTAGTAAAAGATTTTTCTAACAACGTGTATGGTGTACCGAATTTTCTTACAGGAAGAAGACTTAACTTCCGTTTAATCTTGAAAATCTAGGGTTTCGCTTATAATTGAGTCAGACTTGATTACTACCTCACAAATTAGCGGATTAACGCTAGCATATTTTAATACAACCCGATCTCCAGAAAGCTTGATAATGTCATTATAAATTACATCTACCCTTTTGGTGTATTCAACTTGCCCAATTTCGTACGTAATAATTAGCCTGTCTAGTGAACTTCTTGCAAAATCAACTTTTGCTGATGTTAGTTGATAGTCCTTTTTTAAGAGATATGATTTTCGACTGTAATTCAAAAGTGAAATACTGAAAATACCCATAGTAAACAGCAAAACAAAAGAGATAGCAATCAAACGTTCATAATTAAATTTTATGGTTTGATGCAATGATTTTGTGGTGAGATAAGTATAAATTTCACTTGCAGAAACAGCTAGAGTACTCCCGAAAATAAAATAACCCAAAACAGCTCGTGTATATGCAAATGCTGTATAATCCAAAAAATAATTATTGTACATCAATTGTAAACTCCAAATTAAAAAAATTACAATTCCAATTAAACGATATCCTAGAGGAAATGCGGAAAGACTTTTTTCATATTTTTCCTTGATTTTAATTTTTCGTGCTTCTTCAAGTCTAGATTTTCTCTGATCAACTGTTAAGGAATTCCAATAACTATTCTTGGTGGATTTTGACTTTTTGGGTTGTCTTTTTAAACGATCAGTTTCAACTAAAAATGCTATCTTTAACTGACGATCGTAATCTTCTTTTGATAATTGGTCACCTAAAAATTCTTTTGCATGATTCAGGTATTTTGTCATTTCTTCTGCGTCAGGATCTTCACTAACGTCAGGATGATATTGTTTAATGAGTTTTTTGTACGCAGTTTTTACGTCGGTAATTGAAGCGTAATTTTCTAAGCCAAGTATTTTGTAATAATTAATCAATAGTATTTTCCAAATTAAGTAACTCTCTATGATATAACCACTTAAAAACTAAATTGATCTAAAAAATCCTTAAAGATTAAAAAATTACCCAAATTATATAAAACAATATTTTAGAAACTACATTTGAAAAGTATGAACTTACGTCAAGAATCAATGTTAAAAGCTGAATCTCTATCCGACAAAGTGATTTGGGTGACTGGTGGAGGAACTGGATTAGGAAAATCCATGGTAAAATCGTTTATCAACTTAGGAGCTAGAGTAGCTATTTCTGGAAGAAGGCTAGAAAAATTAGAAGAAGCTCAAAAAGAAATTTCTAGAGATAGGATACTGACCGTAGTTTGCGACGTTCGTGAAAGTGTACAAGTAGAATCTGCTCTCAGTAAAATTGTGGACCATTTTGGTATTTGTAATGGATTAGTAAATAATGCTGCTGGTAATTTTATAAGCCCCACTGAACGTTTGAGTCACAGAGCGTTCGATATTATACTGGATATTGTTTTAAAGGGAACTAAGAATTGCACACTAAGTTGTGGTAAATATTGGATTAAAAATAACATACCCGCTAATGTTTTAAATATTGTAACAACTTATGCATCTACTGGAAGTGGATACGTAGTTCCGAGTGCTATGGCAAAAGCTGGTGTATTGGCTATGACACGGAGTCTAGCTGTAGAATGGGCCAAATATGGTCAAAGGCATAATGCCATTGCTCCAGGTCCATTTCCAACAAAAGGAGCTTGGGATCGTTTATTCCCTAAAGTGATGACAAAAAAGGTAAGTCTTGAAAATAGAATTCCTCTACGAAGAATGGGAGAACATCAAGAACTAACTAATCTCGCATCTTACCTGATGTCTGATTATTCAAGCTATATCAATGGAGAAGTGGTAACAATCGATGGAGGCGAATGGCTACAAGGAGCTGGACAATTCAATCAAATGGAATCTATAACCAAGGATGAGTGGGATATATTAGAAAAAATAATCCGATCAAATCAAAAAAAATCGTAACACTGTAAATAAATCCAAATAACCAAGCATATACCTGTTTCTCATGAACTTATCCCCTATCAAAAATAAATCTATTGTTCTCATATTTTTAATCGCGCTAGTTTTTTTAAATAAAAAAAGTGTTACCTACACAGGTGGTGCTCCAGGTGGTTACAGTAATGCTCCTAATGAATCAAACTGTACAAGTTGCCATAATGGATCACTTCAGACAAGTGGCACAAACTTCAATAATATTATCCTAACTAATAACTTTACAGGAGGTGGATATATTCCAGATAGTACCTATACGATAACATTAAATTATTCCCACACTGGAAAAAATAAATTTGGCTACCAACTCACTTGCCTTGATAATATTAATAGAATGGCAGGTAGCTTTAGTTTAATTTCAGGAAATAATAAATCATCCATGAGTTCTGCAACTATATCAGGTTATACAAGAAACTATATGGGGCAAACTCGAACAGGAGCCTCGGGATCTGGATCCGCATCGTGGAGTTTTAGATGGAAAGCTCCATCCTCGAATAAGGATACACTTATAATTTATGCCGTTGTTAATGCAACGAATTCATCTTCATCAACTGCAGGAGATATCATCATAGCAAAACAATTCAAACTTGTACCTTCATCTCTTTTACCCAAGGCCGTTGCAAACACTAGTAATAGTAACCCGTGCCAAAATACAAGCTTTCAATTGTCTGGCTCTGGAACTAATAGTCCAACTTCCTATTCATGGTCCATACCAGGAGGAAATCCCAGTATTTCAAATCAACAAAATCCGAATGTAGTTTTTAATTTCCCAGGTAAGTATATAGGTATTCTCACAGTTACTAATGCAAAAGGAAAATCAAAACCTGACACTGTACAAATAAACGTCCTCAGATCTCCTGGACCGTTTATCACTGGAGCTTCTAGTCGAACAATTTGTAATGGCGATTCCATTCTATTAAAACCCATTAGCATTGAACCCGGTGTTACATACACATGGAATAATGGGTTGAAATCTGACTCTATATGGGCCAATGAACCAGGAGATTATTTTGTTTCTGCCCAATCTGCAAATGGTTGTGGTAAAAACAGTAACACTATTAGTATAAGATTCTACAACAAACCTATATCCTCTCTATCAAGCTCCATTAAAACTTCCAATGATAGCACTTGTGAAAACAGTGTTATTACCTTGTTCTCTGATTCTACTAATTATGATAGTTTCTACTTTTTCAATTCAGGAACGTTATTAAGTAGCTCATCTAACTCTAGTTATGACGTTATCGTAGATACATCCTCTACTTTTGAATTGCAAGTTAGAGATCAAAGAGGATGTCTGAGTGATACATTTCAATATGATGTCTTCACAAAAGGAAAACTACCAAAGGCCCAAATTTCGTGCCTAACATCAACACCTGATAGTATAACATTCAATTGGTCTGACCCATACGTTCATAACGGATATCAAGTTAGTATTGATGGTGGTAAAAATTGGTCATTTCCTTCCAGCGGCAATAATGGGAAAACCCATGAAATAGGAAATCTAAACCCTGAAGACTCCATAACCATATGGGTTCGTGGAGTAGATCCTAGCCCATGTTTTTTTAGTGATATTGCAAGTAAGAAATGCTATACAAAAGCGTGCTCACCTCTGAATTTTACTGTTAATGCCAGTTCTAAAATCTGTCTTGGAGACTTATGGACAATTGAAATCAATGGATTAAAAAATGAGAATTACAGCATAAATATGGATGGTGGTAGCCCATTTAAAGATACCTTATTTTCTTTCAACCCTTCTATATCTAGAGATTATGTGATAAAGGTCAAAGATTCCTCATTCCTAACATGCCCAGCCAAAGAAATTAAAATCCCACTTGTTGTAGATGAAATTAGAAATTCTGATCTTAGACCTACAAAGGAAAAAGCTTTTTGTGTGGATGAAAATATCACTTTTATTGCAAATGATAGTATGGACAAATGGAATTTTATATTGAATGGAGCTATGGTTCAATCAGGAAATAGCTTATCATACACCAACAACCTAATGTCTGATGGTGATAGTATTTTTGTAGTTATTACTAAAGGAGAATGTATAGAT
>MDTG01310450.1_pt1 | contig 11893 bp, 14 predicted proteins | sample 811421 | NCBI WGS metagenome assembly MDTG01 (sample SAMN05326645, study PRJNA326480) | marine metagenome | isolation source: seawater | place: Pacific Ocean: South East | collected 2011 | reverse complement strand
AGTTAAAAGAAAATAACATCCTAAGAATGCAATTGGTAAAGTAGACCATGTAATAAGTGAAGGTGAAACATTACCCATTCTAGAAATTAAAGGATTAATAAAAATTTCCCATTTGCCACGTAAAGACTCTAATCCCATTATTATCCCTAAATCTTAATGTAATATCAAAACTATCGTCAAAAAACCCTAACTATGCAATTCTTTGATCCAATCTATATTTAGCATATGTGTGTTTTTCTCAGAATTAAACCAATTAACAAACTGTTCTTTGAGCCCTAAAAAGGTATTTTTTGTATTATCAAGTTCCAAGGTCAATATATTTTCATTTAATTCGTTAATAATTGCACTTAAGAATTCAAACTCTACATTTTCGGATACTTTTTCTTCACTCCAATTCCTTTTCTTTAATCTATGTTCTAATACGTCTGGCCTACACCGTAGTAAAACAATACAGTCTACAGGTAAATTATGAGACAAATGTCCATCAACCAACAAGATGTCATTAGGTGGATTTTGCCAAAGTTTAGATAGTTTTTTGTTTAACTGCTCAATATCAATTTCAATCACTTCAGAATTCAAAGTCTCTTGCACTACCGCATTATTTTGTATAGCTAATTCAAGAACACTAATTGTTTGGTAATTAAATTGAGAACAAAAACTTGTTTTTCCCGATCCTGGAACTCCTGTAACTGCGATTCGTAATGGCTGCACAAACAGCGGAAAAGGTAGGGGGATATATGCTAATATCCAGTAGAACTAAGCAGAAGAACAGTCTCACATACATTGAAATGTTTGGAATGAGCAACCCAGAACAAGTGATTTCACAATTTGAAAGGTATGCTCAAGAAGGAAGATTAGAAATTGCAGAAGTAATGTCTACTGAACTAGTTGAAAGATTATTAAATGAAAAAAATAAAGAAATACAAAAACAAAAATTCTTGGTAAATGCACTAAGAGGTAATGCGTCAATCTTATTAAAGAGAGAGAAATACAAATTGTGTAAAAATGCCTGTTTAGTATTGAAAAAACAAAGAAAAGTTCTAAATAAAATGGCAAAAAAAGAAAAAGAAAATGAGATGTTTGATTCCAATATAACCACCGTTGCGAATGATAAAATCATTTTAGCATGCGCGGAAATTGGTTTGAAACATCTTTATAGGGCGATTAAATCATTAAATAAAGCAAATAAATTACGTCCATTAGATGTTGAAATTTGTGTGTTAATGCTTGAAGCAAGATTCTCTATAAAAGGAAAGTTAAATCATTCAAAATCATCTTGTAAAAAACTAATTTATTCATTAACGTCTTGTGGTCCAGTGATTCTACAAAATGGAGAATTTATAATTCAACCAGAAAATTATGTCGCTAGAAATGTAACTCAATTAATTTCTAGAATAGAACAAATTTGTAATGTTAATTCATTAGACCACCGTTACAAACAACAATTAAAAGAAAGTCTTAATAAAATTAATTTACAAATAAAAGCAATTAATGAAGGCACTCAAGCGGCTAATGCCAAATTAGCAAAGGCAATTGATTCATTAAATGTAAAAACAGATTACTACTCGTATTAACAAAAGTAACGAGGGATGGATTTGAACCAACGATCTCCGGGTTATGAGCCCGACGGGATATCCAGACTACCCCACCTCGTTATATTAAGCCAGAAAACACTCATACTTGAAGATTGAAGTTGAAAACGTATTATTTTTAATCATGAAAACGGTGCCTTTTTGGACTAGTAGCATACAGCAGGTATTGAAAAACATGTTTTACAAGCAAAAATACAAAAGTTCGCTTTTAATTTTATTAATGATTTTCTCCACATTTAGTGGTTGTGGCGCAGAGGTTGAAGAAAAATATTCAGGACCAATTGACATTGTGCTTATTTTGTCTGCTAATTCTGGAACATTAGAAATAACAAAAGGTAACGGAAATGAAACAATTGACCAACAAAGTAATCCCGTATCTATTGAATTTGATTTGAGTAATACAACATCGGGTAGTGGGGATATCGCAGGCTTTACCATAAATCCTGGAGATGGTTCAGATATGATTTATTCAAATGGAAGTGAAAATGGGGTTTTCACACATGAATATTCAGTCCATGGTGTTTTTGAAGCAATTATTACTGCAATAGATTCAGAAGATAATGAAAGAAGTGTTACTGAAGAAATACAGATTCATTATCATCAAGAGCATAATAATCAAAATACAGCAAATCCAGATGTCGTTTGGATTGATTATATCGGCCCTTCTACTGACATTCCTATGTGGATTAATGTTAGTAGTACAATTGAGAATCCAAATGATCCAAATATACCCTTTGTTAGTAGTAATGATCCCGTAACTGTTACCTTGACTCTTTATGATGGACAAGACAACAAAGTCAACGAAACTACAGAAACATTGGAGGGTGGAGATTCAATGAGTTTTGAAATGCCAATTGAAATGCCGATTACTATTGATTGGAGAATAGAAATAACATTAGATAGTGATGAAAATGTGAATACTGCTACTGTTTTTGACATAAGTTATAACCATGCAGGAATGTAATTCAATTTCACTTTCACTTTCACTTTCATTCCACCCCTCTTTAGTTAGTTCATATACTGAAGCATGGTAAGACCTGATGATATAGAGGGATGAGAATGGCAAAAAAGAAAGTCGAGGAAGAATTGGAAGAACAAGAGGAACTAGTGATTGGCGTGGGAGATGAGGAACACACAATAGATGATTTACCAGGAGTGGGGCCTGCTACTGCCGAAAAACTAAGAGAAGCGGGATTTGATGATTTAATGGCAATTGCTGTAATGAATCCATCTGATCTAGCAGATCAAGCCGAACTTGGAGAAGCAGTAAGTTCAAGAATAATCAACGGTGCAAGAAAAATGGCAAGTATTGGTGGGTTCTTAAGCGGAATGGATATTTTAGAAAAACGAAGAGAAGTTCTAAAAGTTACATCTGGATGTCAAAGTGTTGACGAGTTATTAGGTGGAGGTTTTGAAACAAAATCAATTACAGAATTATATGGTGAATTTGGCTCTGGAAAAACACAATTTAGCCATCAACTTGCTGTAAATGCAATGTTACCACTGAAAGAAGGTGGTTTATCAGAAGATGATAATCCGGCACATGTATTCTTCATTGATACAGAAGATACATTTAGACCTGAAAGGATACGTCAAATGGCTGCCGCAAAGGGATTGAATCCAGATGAAGTTTTACAGCGATGCCATGTTGCAAGAGCATATAATTCTGCACACCAGATGCTTTTAGTTGATGAAGTAAAAAAGGCTGCTAGTGGAATTAATGTAAAAATGATTGTAGTTGATAGCGTAATTAGTCATTTTAGAGCTGAGTTCATTGGTAGAGGTATGCTTGCAAACAGACAACAAAAATTAAACAAACACCTGAAAGAATTAAAACAACTTTCAGATGTTAATAATGCTGTAGTACTAATTTGTAATCAAGTAATGTCAAAACCAGATGCAATGTGGGGAGATCCAACTAAGGCTGTTGGCGGACATATCATTAGTCATGCTTCAGCATTTAGGATATATTTGAGAAAGGCTAAAGCGGGAAGAAGGATTGCAAGATTAGTAGATAGTCCTAATTTACCAGAAGGTGAAGCAGTATTCAGTGTAGTTGAAGATGGGCTAACTGATTAATTGGAATATTTTATCTGGTCTGTTAATCAATACTTTAACTCTAAATATAGCGACATATTCAAAGTCACAAAGATTAGAACTGAGAATATGCGACACCTCATAGAGCGTGTATTAGAATTAGAAGGAGACAAGAAAATAGAACCCATAATTGATGAACAACATCCACCAAGTAATGATCAAGCACTTGAAAACTTATTAAGAACATTAACACCTAGAATTCGAGTATATGGTTGTGGAGGTTGTGGCAGTAACACAGTAAATAGATTGGCTCAGGAACATTTGTTAGATGATAATTATGTTATAGGATATGCGATTAATACAGATGCACAACATCTTTTAAGAATGGAAGTTCCTAATAAATTATTAATTGGTAGAACTGCAAAAGGACATGGCGCAGGAGGAAATCCTGAGAAAGGGGAACAAGCGGCCTATGAATCTGAAAGAGCACTCAAAAAAATTGTCGAAGAGACTGATTTAGCATTTGTTACGTGTGGACTTGGTGGAGGAACCGGTACTGGAAGTGCGCATGTTATCGCTAAATTAGCAAAGGAACAAGGAGCATTAACAATTGCAATAGTCACCTATCCGTTTAATTCAGAAGGAAATATGAGAAAAAGGCATGCAGAATGGGGATTAGAACGTTTAAGAGATATTTGTGATACTGTTGTTGTAATGCCAAATGAACGGTTATTACACGTAGAAGGTGTGAAAGATTTACCAATCAGTTCTGCTTTTAGGGTAGCTGATGAATTATTAATGAGAAGTATTGCTGGAATTACAGAATTAATTACAAAAGATGGATTAGTAAATTTGGACTTTATGGATTTAAAAAGTGTAATGGAAAATGGAGGAGGAGTTGCAATGATTGGTTTAGGTGAATCTACTGGAATTAATCGAGCAACTGAAGCCACATTACAAGCTCTAGAATCTCCTCTTTTAGATGTAGACTTTTCAGATGCTAGAGGGGCACTAATCAATGTAGTGTGCGGTCCATCACTTACTCTTGGAGAAGCCGAAGAAGCTGCATCTGTAATTAGAAGTAAAATCAATCCAAATGCCAAAATTATTTGGGGTGCAACTGTTGATGAAAGTATGAATGAAGAATTAAGAGTAATGGTTGTTCTAACTGGTGTACGCTCTGAACATATTTTTGGTGCTGCTGTAACAAATCAATTAAAGACATTAAAAAATAGATCTATTGAGTTTGTCAATTAAACAATAAGACCAGTTGTATTATCTGTTAAAAGTACTCGGACATACATGGTTGAGCCCGAACGTGTCCTACATTCAGTAATGGTAATTGCTTTTGAAAGGAAAGGAGTTATTGATGAAAATTTAAAAATTATCAAAGCTGTTCAAAATGAGTTGAAGTTAGGGGAAGAGGAAAAATATGATGCATTAGAACATATTAAAAAATTCCGAGGTAATGGTGATTGGTCAGGGAATAGAGATGCTGTAATCTCTGTTGCAATTGATAGAATAGAAGAAGCGGTTGAAGAGAATTTAATAAATAACTCAAGCATTGAAAATGCTTTGAAAAAATTAATTGAGGTTACTTTAAACGAACTAAAACCTAGTGGAGACCCTCTTTCTGCCTTTGAAGAAGATGATGAAGAAATGGTAGATTCATCTTTAAAATTTGGTCTAGAAGAAGGGGAAGAAGAGGAAGAAGAGGAAGACCTGATGGATTCTATTAGCGGGTTTGATGAAGTAGAAAATAATTCAATGAGTGACCAAGGTGCTTTTTCACTAAAAGAGGAAGATGATGAAATCGAAGAGGTAGACGATGAGGAAGTAGATCCATTTGATTTAATCGGTGGAAGAGGAAACTCAAATTCTGGAAATGTAGAAAGTACATATCGTGACCCTCTAGATGAATTAATGGATGAAGTAGAGGATGAGGAAATTCAAGTAGAAACGATAGATTTAGGTACAAATGACTCTGAACAGACCGAACCAAAACCAGAAAAAAATTCCTCTGAGTCTCAAATTATTGAAATGTATAGAATGATGTTAGATACTGTCTGGGTAGATGATTTAATTGATCCTTCTGAAGTAGCACTATTGGCCAGAAAAAGAAAAGAATTAGATATTTCATTTGAAACACATATGAAATTGGTTCGGGAAATGTTGGAGGATTAGAATTGAAGACTATTTTTAGAAATGCTCTGGAAATTGCATGGGAGGACGGTAGTATGTCAAAAAAAGGGGCATTAATTATTGAAAAATTATTTGATGCAATGAATTTAGATATTTCTTTGAGGGAAAAAATAGAAGACGATTTTTATAAAGAAATTCTAGAAGAAAGGGCTTCGAACGGAGAAAGAGGCGAGGGTGCTGGAGAAATGGAACTTGAATCTTGGACCGATTTAATTATACAAGATTTAAATTCTAGTGATTTAGATAATCAAATATTATCTTTAAGTCAAAAAGCTGTAAAAAGCGGCCTTTCTAAAGAAAAATGGTTATTTGGAATTAATTTTACAAGAGAATTTAACCGTTCAAGTACATTTGCAGAAGGAGTTTGGATGGAAACAGATACAGAAAATGAATATGAAAGTTATCTAAAAATTTTAGAGCCACTTGTAAATCGATTAATAACTAATTAATTTCTAGGTCCCAAGTGATTTTTACAACCCCTGAAAGTGTGGAAGCAACCGAACAATACTTTTCCATAGTTTGTTTGATTAATCTTCTAAGAAATTTTTCCCATTTATTATCTGTATTTAGTTTGAAAATTAGATTCATTTTAGTGACATAGCGTGGGTTTTCATTATTTCTTTCATAGTCTATTCCAACTGTAAGTGAATCAAACTCTCTCTCTTTCATCCCAACAACAACTTCTGCCATACTACAAACCCCTACCATTTGAACCATTATTTGTACGGGGGATAACGAATTTTCACTGTCCCAATCACATAACATTTCATTCCCTTTAGTATCTGAACATAAAGCAATAGATCCTTCTTTCCACGTGACATCTACATGATTCATTATTCTCTCGATTCAGTCAAATCTCTTGAAGTTAACTTATCTTTTTTAATGGGAGAGTTGATTTAAGTCACTCTTGTCGGCTCGTAATGAGAGCATGGACGGAAATACAATAACAATGGAAAATGGGTCACTCAAAGTACCCAACAAACCTAGGATTTTTTTTATAGAAGGAGACGGAATTGGAAAAGATATTACTCCTGTGATGCAAACGGTTGTAAATGCTGTAGTAGAACATGCTTATGGTAGCGAAAAAGCTATCCAATGGGAAGAAGTTTTGGCTGGTGAAAAAGCATTTAATAAAACTGGCGAATGGTTGCCAGAAGCCACACTAAATGCCATGAAAAATGGACTGGTGTCAATTAAAGGTCCACTTACTACACCAGTAGGTGGGGGAATTAGAAGCCTAAATGTCGCTCTTAGACAAAAATTAGATCTTTTTGCCTGCGTAAGACCTGTACGTTGGTATGAAGGTACTCCCAGCCCTGTTCGGGATCCCGATGCTGTTGACATGATTATATTCCGTGAAAATAGTGAAGATGTGTATGCAGGTATTGAATGGGAAATGGGTTCTGCAGAAGTAAAAAAAGTAATTGAGTTTCTAAGAAATGAAATGGGTGTTGAAAAAATAAGATTCCCTGATTCAAGTGGAATTGGAATAAAACCAATTTCTGTTGAAGGCACTGATAGAATAGTTCGTGCAGCAATTCAATATGCTATAGACAATGATAAAGACAGTGTGACATTAGTACATAAAGGAAACATAATGAAATTTACAGAAGGTGGATTTAGAGATTGGGGATATTTACTAGCTCAAAATGAATTTGGAGCAAAAATACTTGATGAGGGGCCCTGGTGTACTCTTAAAAACCCACAGACTGGAACAATAATCACGATTAAAGATGTAATTGCAGATGCTATGCTTCAACAAGTTTTAACTCGGCCAAGAGATTATGGAGTTCTAGCAACAATGAATCTTAATGGAGATTATATTTCTGATGCTCTTGCTGCCCAAGTAGGCGGAATTGGAATAGCTCCGGGTGCAAATATCAATTACGATACAGGAATTGCAATTTTTGAAGCAACACATGGAACTGCGCCAAAATATACTGGACAAGATAAAGTGAACCCGGGTAGTTTAATTCTTAGTGCTGAAATGATGCTTAGACATATGGGATGGACAGAAGCTGCTGATCTGATTGTAAAAGGAATGGAGGGCGCTATTTCAGCAAAAACGGTCACGTATGATTTTGAAAGATTAATGGATGATGCAACATTATTGAAATGTTCTGAATTTGGTAATGCAATAATTAAACATATGTGAGATGAAGTTATGAATAATCGGCAAGAGGATTTGAGATTAAAAATCCAAAAATTTGCTGATGATGCTGAATCTCATGGAACACCACTAAGCTGGTTTGAAGAGTTATATGCAAATGCAAGACGTAACTCTGATGAAATACCATGGGCAAGAATGGAACCGCATCCAAAGATGGTAGAATGGATTAAAAATAATCCTGAAATTTCTGGTAAAGCATTAGTTGTGGGATGTGGTTTAGGTGATGATGCAGAATGGCTCGAAGAAAAGGGCTTCGAAGTAACGGCATTTGACGTGTCCGAATCTTCAATAGAATGGTGTAAAGAGCGGTTTCCTAATTCATCTGTAAATTACTGTGTAGCAAATATCTTATCATCTCCAACTCAGTGGAAAAATTCATATGATCTGATTGTTGAGATTCATATCTTACAGGCAGTACCCGAAAAAATTAGAGAAGATGCAGCAGAAATACTCCCTTCATTGCTGAATAATAACGGACATCTACTTTGTATTGGTCGATTATTAGATTCTACTATTTTAGACAATTCTGGCCCGCCATGGGCACTATCACGGGTATGGTTGGAAGAAAAGTTTGAGAAACTTAAACTAGTATCTTTTACACATTTCTCTGCTGATTCCAACATCCATGGAGACTTTCCTACTGTTTCTAGATTTATCGCAGTATGGAAACAAAATTGAGTATATCTTTAATTTCTTTTACTCCAGATTTTCAACCACTCTTCTAAATTCTTATCAATATCACTTTCAATAACATTTCTTTTAGCTAATTTACCCTCATCTAGTGGCATTATTCTACATCCGCACGCATTGAAATGACCACCTCCATTTTCATCAAATGCCTGAGCTAGTTTTGTTAAATTAAAGACGCCTTGATTCAGATGTAAAAAACTATTACAATAAAAAGAAGCGGACAATGGATGTCGACTATGATCTCCTATTTTTCCATCACTATATCCATGAATGATAATACAAGCATCACAATCATCTCCAAATGTCGAAGTTACAAGATATCCATTAGTCCTATACCCTGAATTTTGCATTTTTATAATGGCGATTCTATCAATAACTTCTCCATTTTCTATAATTATTTTTCTTAAATTAGATTGCTTGTTTTTTTCAATATTTATTCTAGAAATTACTTCGTCTTCACTCAATATTTCTTCTACCAATCTACCTGATGAAAACCACTCTAACAACAAATAAACATAATCTAAATCTTCTAAATTAATTGTTTTAGAGAGCCACATTATGGGATTTTCAGAATTAAATTCTGAAAGTGTTATTTTTCCAGAATCTAATTTATCTACCATTTCCATAAATTGTTCTAAATGTGATAAATCTATTTCTTTTGAACACAAATCATATGCAACACGCGCTGCGGAATCTACAGAATACCACTCGAATTCCCCCCCAGAGGAAATAAAGTATTCCAACTCTTTTTCTGATGGCTTATTTGTACTATGATGATCTAAATATAATCCACAATTTGGATGGAAGGGTAAATCACAAATTGCTGTGTTTCTATCAATCATTTTATCTAAATTACCATTTCTAATTTCTGCTGCATGGGCAAAAATAGTCTTTGCTTCAGAAAAATATGTCTTTAAAATTGAGGCGGCGATCAAACCATCTAAATCTCCATCTGCGATTATTGTCTCAATTTTAAGCCCATTAAACAGAGTCATCACTACATGGTGAAATTAACTTGTTATTCAACCTATATGATGAGAAATTACAGCAAACACAAAAAACAAGAATGATAACAGGAGAACTATGGAAACGTCCTGTGGAATTGTTCTAGTGAATTTTGATTTGATATTAATTTTACAATATCCTCAAGGCCATTGGGACCTTCCCAAGGGTCATATTGAAGAAAATGACAAGAATCACAAAGAAACTGCTTTAAGAGAATTAAACGAAGAAACGGGAATCTCAGAAATTTCATGGGTAGATGGTTTCACAAAAAATACTCAATATTCTTTTATGAAGAAAGGTAAAAAAGTAAATAAAAGGGTTTGGTGGTTATTAGCAAAAACCTCTGAAATTGAAGTTGAATTATCTCAAGAACATCAAAATTATATGTGGCTTGATTGGGATTCTGCCATTAACCAAGTCACCCATGATTTGACAAAGTCTGTTATATCTGATGCTCAAAAATTCCTCAAAAATTAATCAAAATCATATCTAGATTGTTGGGTTTGAATTATTTCTGAAATTGAGCCCAGATGTTCTCTTCTCTCAACAGGTGTCCAATAAAATTCTTCTTCATCTAATCTATTTGAAATCCATCTTGCAAAAATAAATAACCAATCAGATAACCTATTGAAATACTCTTTTACAAAAGTTCTTACTGATTTTTCACCTTCTATTTTTACCAGTTCAACTAAATTTCTTTCTGCTCTCCTAACCACCGTTCTTGCAACATGTAAATTTGCAATTGGTGCAACACCACCTGGAAGAATAAACGAATTTAATGGCTTCAATTCTTTTTGCATTGAATCCATTTCAATCAGTAACATATCACTAACTTCTTGTTGAAGTAACACAATTCCTTCGGGAATATTATCTATAGGGCAAGCTAATTCGGCACCTAAATCAAATAATTCTTGTTGGATTCTTTTTACACCTTTTGAAACAATATGTTGTACTTCTTTAACGTTTTTTCTTTCTCCACCATCTAAATGAATACTGGGAATTCGATTACTTTCCATTAAAATCACTCCAAAAATTGAATTCAGTTCGTCTAGGGTGCCTACTACTTGTAATCTAGGATGAATTTTAGATACTCTTGTTCCATCTACTAGCGAAGTTTTCCCTTCATCTCCGGTACCAGTATATACCCTATCGATTCGGACCATGTATGACACTAACACTAACAATAGAAATGCATTTTTACGAATTAACTAGTAATTATTGTTTTTTTATCTTTAATTTTTATTCTCAAAAAATAAAAGCCAAGTAAATAAATTGATAATTCCAATAATATTAGTACCCAATAAAGTATTCCAAACTCTTGATTTAATAAATCACTACCATACGGTTTTCCATATTTACCAATAAATGCTGCCTGACTTAGGATATTTGCACAAAACCATATCATTAAAAATATCCAAAAATAGTGTCCATATGTCCAATTATTACTATGTTTCATATTATTTATCTGCATCATTAATAATATTGTTTTTTGAATATAAAAAGAATTGGTATTATTGCATCAATTTATACGACAATATTGCCTAATGCTGTTTCTATTTCAGTAATCCAAGCACGATCTATTGATTCTTGACCACCTAATTCTAGCAACCTTTCATTCCATACCTCATGCTCTTCTTTATTTCCAAAGTGTGAATGAATTAAAGAGAGAGCGCTATAAGCCATTGCATTCAAATGTTCCTCATCTACATCCCATGCTTTTTCAAAACAACTTATAGCACCTCTTTCTCCAAAAATTATTCCTCTTCTTAATTGCCTTAAACCTGATTGAGACCATGCCAATGGTAATTTCCCAATTAGAAGAGTTCTAAACACCAAGTAGATATTCAAAAAAATAAGAATTGAAATTAAAATAAATGATGTTATTTGTTCAAAATTTGTTAAATTGTTCCATTCTTTTGAGAATAATGAAATGGATCCTACAACTAAAAGTAAACCAGAGGAAGGTGCAATAAGCACATCCATTCTTGTCTTAACTACGTGAAGTAAACCAATTACTACTCCAAAACCACCTAATACTGTAATAATTAATGGTTCAATTGTCGGTCCAACCTCTCTTTCTGCTTGATGAGCAAGGAACCCTAAACCACCTAAAACTACCAATAAAATCCCAAAATTTTGAGAATGTTCGGGAAAAGGTTGACTTCTACTCATCCAAATTAAAATTAAGCCTAAAATT
>MDTG01303953.1_pt1 | contig 11893 bp, 9 predicted proteins | sample 811421 | NCBI WGS metagenome assembly MDTG01 (sample SAMN05326645, study PRJNA326480) | marine metagenome | isolation source: seawater | place: Pacific Ocean: South East | collected 2011 | reverse complement strand
AGCATGTAAAGCTTGCCGAGGCAGTATTTTAAAACAATTCAAAACAAATTGTTTATACTTGGAAAAAGTAGTACCTCTTAAAATTTTATCACCACCATATTCATTATCATTAAACAAAGGATGGCCAATATGTTTCATGTGAACCCTAATCTGATGAGTCCTACCTGTTTCAAGTTTACATTCAATTAATGTAATATATCTAAATCTTTCTATCACCTTATAATGTGTGATAGCATGCTTACCCTCATCAGAATTTAAAAATGTGGTCATTAATTTTCTGTTTTTCTTATTGCGACCAATATTAGCAATAATTGTACCCTCTTCATCTTTTACGTCACCCCAAACTAATGCATAGTATTTCCTATTAATTGTTCTATCAGCAAATTGTGCAGATAAATGAGTTAATGAATTACTATTTCTTGCTACCACCATCAATCCAGTGGTGTTTTTATCTAAACGATGAACCAGTCCAGGTCTCTGACTATCGCCTGTGTTTTGGATATCTTTATACTTAAACAATAATGCATGCACTAAAGTCCCAGAATAATGACCATAACTTGGATGAACAACCATATTACTTGGCTTATTAATAACAACTACATCATCATCTTCAAATACAACATCTAAAGGAATATCTTCTGGTTTAATTTCTTTATCATAAGGTTCGTATTCAAAACGAATACTTATTTTATCAAATGGCTTAACCTTATAATTAGATTTTACTAATTTTTCATTACAAAAAACATGCCCTTGTGATATTGATTTTTGAATTTTAGTTCTACTTGTATTTGGAATTCTTAATAAAAGAAATTTATCAATTCTAATTAAATCATGTTTTTTTTCAACTTCAAATGCATGGTGTTCATATAGTTGTTCAATAGCAGATAAATCCATAACAATAAAAATTTGTAGTTATAAATTTAAGGAATCATTAAGCCAAATTGAAATATAAGAACCCATAGGAACCTTTTCACCAGAACTTGGCTGTTGTTTATATATTGTGCTATTAATTGTATCATCAATATGACCAGTGTAATAATAATCGCCTAGATTTAATGAATAATTATTTAATTTTCTTTTGATATTATACAACTCTAAACCAATTAAGTCGGGGACCACAATATTTTTCGCATGACCATCACCTAAATAGATGTCAAACATAGTGAATTTAGGTAAACTATCTCCTTTTTTAACTTCCTTATTATCAACCTTAACCATACGAATAAGATTTTTTGCATAATAATCTACATAATGAAGATTACCCACTCTAAAAGCATTAGTTTCCAACAAACTTATTCCTTGCCTTAAAGACTTATTACTTAAATCAGGTAATGGAATATAATTAACAGTAAATGGATTTATTGTTAAATATATCTTACGCCCTGGTTTCACTTGACTACCCCCTTTAGGAGTGTGTGAAAGAATTGAACCGCGATTATAGTCAGGATCATATGCTGCAGAATCTAAAATAATAAATTCCAAATCTAATTTAGATAATGTATCTTCAACATTTGGTAAACTAAAACCCAATAGAGATGGCACATGGATAACACTATGATGACGGGTATATTTTTTTAAACTCACATCAATTACCTTAACAGTTATAAAGAAAAGAATAATTAAAAAAAAGATTAAAAAGATTAAAAATCTATAATTCAATTTCATATAAGATTTATTATATATCGCAAAGATATTTATTCTATTCCAAGAATATAGTAAAAATTAAAAAAACAAATTCTATCTTTAGAAAGTTGTTATTATTTAATAAAAAATGAAAAATATTGCAATTGTCACAGGTGGAACATCAAAAGAAAAAAATATTTCTTTTAAAAGTGCTGCTACAATTTTACACAACATAGATAAAAAAAAATATAATGCTTATAAAGTTTTATGTATTGATGTAGATAAATTTAAAGTTATTATTGAAGATAATGAATACTGTATTAATAACAGTGATTTTACATTTAATTATAAAAATCAACAAATAAAATTTGACAAAGTTTTTATGATTATCCATGGTGAACCGGGAGAAAATGGAAATTTATGCTCATACTTTGAGTCAAAAAACATACCTTATACATCATGTAATGAAAAAGCCTCTAAACTTACATTTAATAAATTTAAATGCAACAACTTATTAAGAACGATGGGATATAAGGTACCAATATCTCAAATCTACTCAGATAATTATAAAACAAAATTTCCCTGCATTATTAAACCAAGTTGTAGTGGTTCAAGTTTTGGAATCAGTAAAGTATATAATAAAACTGAATTAAAGATTGCAGTAAAAGAAGCCCTAAGATACGGACATGAGATAATTATAGAACAATATATCCAAGGTAGAGAAGTTACATGTGCAGTGTTTAATTTATATCAAAAAGTTGAAACCCTACCTATTACAGAAATTATTAGTGAAAATGATATTTTCGACTATGATGCAAAATATAACGGTAAATCTACTGAAAAAACACCTGCTAATATTGATGAAAATATTAGAATAGAAATTGAAAACACATCAAAAAAAATTTATAAAGATTTAAAACTCAAAGGTATTGTTAGAATTGATTTTATCATTCAAGAATCACAACCATATATAATTGAAATAAATACAATACCTGGTTTTTCAGAAGAGAGTATTGTTCCTCAAATGTTAAAATGTGCTAAAATAAATATAACTGATTTTATAACAGCACAAATTGAAAATGTATAATCAAAAAAGCTAAATCCCGAGGTAATCAACTAATTTTTTAATTGCCCGACTTCTATGACTAATACTATTCTTTTGGTCTAATGACATTTCAGCAAATGTTTTCTTATGACCATTAGGCACGAATATCGGATCATAGCCAAAACCTAAAGTGCCGGAATTTTTAGTAGTTATTATTCCTTCTACAACACCTTCGAAAAAAAGTTGTTCAGAATGAGTTGTTAAAGAAATAATAGTTTTAAATCTTGCTCTCCTATCAGTAAAATGAGTCATATTATGAAGTAGTTTCTTAATATTTTCAAGAGCATTTGCTTTCTTGCCAGCATAACGGGCGGAAATAACACCAGGAGCACCATTTAAAGCATTAACTTCTAAACCTGTATCATCAGCAATAGTGGGAAGATTATATTTATCAAAGATAATTTTAGATTTAATTAATGCATTTTCTTGAAGTGTTAATCCCGATTCAATAATTTCATCATTAAAATCAATATCTTTTAAACTCAATAATTCAATATTTGAAAGTTGCTGTGATATTTCTAATAATTTATTCTGATTAGAAGATGCAAAAATATATTTATTCATGATGATAAGGGTGATTATTAAAAATAGTAAATACACGGTATGTTTGTTCAACTAAAATTAATCGAGCTATAAGGTGAGTAAAAGTCATTTCTGAAAGAGAAAGAGAATAATTAGATTTACTTAATATAGATTTTGGTATACCATATGCATCACCAACTAAAAAGATAATTGAATCAAAATCTTCCATTTTTTTCTTTAAAAAATTAGCATATGTTAATGTATTCATAGGCTGTCCATTCTCCTCTAAAGAAAAAACATAGTTATTTGGTGTGATAATAGATTTAAATTTTTTTTCTAGTTTCAATTCATTTTTTTCGGAAAGAAATATAATTTCAGCTTTAGTATATGAATTCAGTCTTTTTAAATACTTACTAATATCTGGTTCAAATGAATGAAGGTTTTTTTTACCAAAAAAGATAAATTTTAATTTCATGGATTGTATTAATAAATATTACTAATTTGTAATAACATAAATATAACCATATCAATGGATAAAATAATCAATGAATTTATAAAAAAATCACTAGAAGAAGATCTTGGAATTGGAGATATTACTTCGGAAGCATGCATTAATAAAAATGCAATAGGGAAAGCTGAAATGATTGCAAAAGAAAATTGTCATATTGCAGGTGTAAGGATTGCAAAAAAAATATTTAGTTATTATGATAAACAATTACAATTCACTCCTTTTAAAAAAGATGGAACAGAAGTTAAATGCAATGAAGTTATTTTTTCAGTTTACGGCAATCAACAAGCAATTCTTGCAACTGAAAGACTAGTTTTAAATTGCATGCAAAGAATGAGTGGAATAGCCACAAAAACAAACACATTTATTAATGAGGTTAAAGACTTAAAAACCATATTGCTAGACACAAGAAAAACATGCCCCAGTATAAGGTTTTTAGATAAGGAAGCGGTTAGAATAGGAGGTGCTCAAAATCACAGAAATGGCCTTTACGATGTTATCATGATAAAAGATAATCACATTGACTTTTCAGGTAGTATTTCGAATGCAATTCAAAACTGCCACACACATCTTAAAAAAATTAAAAAAGAAATAAAAATAATAATTGAGGTAAGAGATTTAGAAGAATTACAACAAGTTCTTGATTCAGGTGGTGTAAATAGAATACTTCTAGATAATTTTTCAACTAACAACACAAAGAAAGCAGTGGATATGGTTAATGGGAAATTTGAAACTGAATCTTCTGGAAATATCAATTTAAAAACTGTAAGAGAATATGCATTATGTGGAGTAAATTATATTTCCATAGGTCATTTAACACATTCTATTAGAAGTATTGATTTAAGTATGCGATGTATATAGTTATATAATTTGATAATAACATTGATATTTTAGTATCTTAGTAAAAAAATCAACACAACATGAAACACTCTATAATCCTTATCTTTTTTTTAACAATAAGTAATGTTTTTTGTCAATCTGAATTGATGGAAATAAAACAAGTAAAAGAATCTGACACCTTACTATTCTTACAACCATACATTGAAAGGGTTCTCGACACCCCATATGTTAAACTAGATACGATTCAATGGATTAAACCAACAAATCCGATGAGATATGCAATGCAATGGGAAGATGAAGGACCATTTTCTCTATATACATATTTTCGATCTGAATATGATCCTTTATCAAAACCCAATTCATATGCACAACCCGACAATCCTAATTACTGGAGAAATAAAAAACCATATGAAGGTTATTGGCAACAAGATGTTCATTATGAAATCAATGCAGAAATAATTGATTCTACCGATATTATTAAAGCAGATCAAACACTAAGCTATACAAATAATTCACCAGATCAACTAGATCATGTATTCTTTCATTTATACCAAAATGCATTTCAACCAGATTCATATTTAGATAAACTAAAAACAGGCAATAATGAGATTACTAAGTATAGAAAAGATGAAAGAAAGAAAAAAGGAACTGATATTCTTAGTATTAAAGTAAACGGAAAGGATGTTAATACTGAAATTGATAACACTATCATGAAAGTTTTTTTAAATAAACCTATTGAAAGTGGAGAAACAGTTGTGTTTGACATTAAATTTGAATCATCATTTGGTGGATTTGAAGAAAATGGTAATGTAAGACGTAGAATGAAGATGTATGAAGATTTTGGTAATAAACATTATAATGGAGTACATTGGTACCCTAGAATTTCTGTTTATGATAGGAAATTTGGGTGGACAACCGATCAACATTTAGGAAAAGAATTCTACGGTGATTTTGGTTGTTTTGATGTAGAACTAACACTACCTGAAAACTATATTTTAGAAGCAACCGGTAACATGCTAAATAGAGAGGAGGTTCTACCGAGTGAACTAATGAAAAAATTAGACATTAAAAACTTTGCTACAAAAAAATACAACACTCCCCCATCAACAATAATAAGACACAACCCTAATAAAAAGAAAACTTGGAAATTCCATGCAGAAAATGTTCATGATTTTGCATTTACTGCAGATCCAAGCTATCGAATTGGAGTTGCAGAATGGAATGGTATTAAGTGTTATTCATTAGCTCAAGAACAACATGCTGCGAAATGGCAAAATGCTGCTGACTATGCTGCACAAATTATTGAAGTTTTTTCAACCGATATTGGGATGTATCAGTATCATAAAATTATAGTTGCTGATGCTAGAAGTGGCATGGAATATCCAATGATTACCTTAGATAGTGGTAGTGACCCAGGCTATAGAGGACTTTTAGTTCATGAAATTGCTCACATGTGGTTTTTTGGACAAGTTGGAACTAATGAAACATATAGAGCTGCACTAGATGAAGGATTCACACAATTTTTAAGTGCATGGGGTGAAGAAGCAATTGAGGGTGAATACATGACTCGTGCACCAAAATATGTAACTGACACTCTTTTAAATAATCAAAATGTTGGATTATTATATCGATTAAATTGGCTAAAACAAAATCAATCTCCTTTAAATAAGTATTATGACAAACATACAAACCAACGAAATACTCGTGAAGACAATGCATATTATCGATATATAGTTGATGCAAGTGAAAATAACACACCGGCATTAAATAGCCATTCACACGACACACATGCATTTGGCAAAGATCTTGCTCACAGAGGAGGATACACACATGTATACTGGAAGCCAGCTACAATGCTTTATAATTTACAATATGTACTCGGAGAAGAATTATTTCTAGATGCTATGAAAAATTATTTTTCAACCTGGAAAATGGCACACCCTTACCTTAATGACTTCAGAAACTCTATAATTCAATTTACTAAAGTAGATTTAAATTGGTTTTTTGATCAATGGCTTGAAACAAATAAAGATTTAGATTATGCTATTGGGAAAGTACAGAAATTAGAAAATGACACTTTTGCTATTACTGTTATTCGAAAAGGTGAAATGGAAATGCCTATAGACTTAACAATTGATTCTAAATTTGGGCTAAGATATAATTTTCACATACCTAATAAGTGGTTTATAAAAGAAGATAAAAAATTAGGAACTGTCCTTCCTAAATGGACAGGATATGGAGAATTAAATAGAGAATACACCTTCAAAGCACACATTCCATCTGGATTGAAAAATGTTATGATAGATCTAAGTGGTCGTTTTGGAGATTCATATGCAATAAATAACAATCATAAAGGAAATATAGATTTCTCTATAGACTATGGAGTTTATAAATCACATAATTTAAAAAAATATGAAATTAAGGCTAGACCTGACTTTTGGTATAATTCATATGATGGAATGAAAATAGGAACTAATATCGAAGGACACTATCTAAAAAAACATCATGTTTTCAAAAGTAATCTATGGGTAAATTCAGGGATGTTTAGAAGTGAGGATATAGATGGTAACGATAATGATAAAATTTCTTACAGAGTAAATTATTCAACATCATTGTATAAATATGTAAAAAATAGCCGTGTTAGATTTGCAATGAGTGCATTAGATGGGCTAAATTATCTTTCATTAGGTTTTAATTTAAAAGATGCTAATAAAACAAAAAGTATGGATATTTCATTAAATGGATTTGAAAGAAAAGAAACATCTGATATTGTTGGTTATTTATTAAATGAAGAATATTGGGGTGGAGAAGAAATGAAAAACACCAATATCCTAATTAACACTTCTCATCGCTATCGTTATACACAAGGTGAAAAAATGAGTGGATCGGGAGATATTAATTTATCGCTCAAATCATCTTCTATCATGAGTGATTATAATTTTTCTCAAATTTCTTTTACAGCTGTAAATAAAAATAAAATTGGTAAATTAAAAATTAATACTAGACTCTTTGCACAAAGAGGATTTAATCATACTGAATCTCAATATTCTAATGATTTTCCATTTGAAAGCATGTTATATGCTGCAGGTGCTAACCCTGAAGAGATGATGAGTAATAAATACACAAGATCTGCTGGATTTATACCTTATGACTGGGCTACATATAGTACTAATAGCACTAACACATTCCACTATGGTGGAGGACTAAATCTAAGAGGATATTCTGGATATAAAATGGGAGAATCACAAAGTGATATGATTAATGAAGATGAAGATTTTAATTTCGTATACAGAGGTACTTCTGGTATTGCTTTTAATACCGAAATTGATTTTACTAATAGTATCCCATATATGAACTATTTTGGTTTAAATTCCTACTTATTTATTGACATGGGAGTTATGGACCAAAATTATCAAGATAATCAAATTTCTTTCAGCAGTCTACATATGGATGCTGGATTAGGCTTTACTTGGGAATTATCAAGATTATGGAATGATGTCATAAATGCGGAACCACTAGTATTTAGATTTGATTTTCCATTCTTTTTGAATAAACCTCCTGCAGATGAAAATTATTTAGATTTTAGATTTATTTTTGGTATTAATAGAGCCTTTTAAAATATGAATTTAATTAGGTTTATTTTTACTTTAATTCCTTTTATTTTATTTCCACAAGAAAATGACATTTGTGGCACTTGGATAGAAAAAAAGAAACAATCTCATATAGAAATATATAAAAATGATAATAATTTATATGAAGGTAAGATCGTATGGTTAGCACAACCACTAGATGAAAACGGACAAATTAAAAAAGATAAAGAAAATCCAATTATATCATTAAGAAATGAAAATCTTCAAGGATTAACTATAATTAAAAATTTAGAATATCTAGATAATAATGAATGGAGTAATGGTACTATTTATGATGCTAGAAGTGGAAAGACCTATAGTTTAAATGCTCATTTAAAAAATAAAAATACTCTTTTTATGAGAGGATATATAGGTTTTAGTTTTATTGGAAGGACGACTACTTGGACGAGAGTAAATTAATTAAATATTTAGATATTTTTTTATACCTATACCTTCTAATAAATTGACCTAATTCTCTATCAACTATTTTTCTCTCTTTATTTAGAAATGCACTTAAATAGCCTATTAACATAATAAGACCTAAAAGAATATATGGTTTTTTAAAAAATTTCTTAATACAATTACCTAATAACAAGAAGACATCCATCCTAATAGTATATAACATCTTTCCATTTCTATATGAAGCTTTTAAAAATCCATATTCTTGATGAGTAGACCTCTGATGATAAACTTTTAATTCAGGTATCACTACAACATGCCAACCATGAAATCTAGCAGCATGCTCATCAACTGTATCCCATCCCATTTCTTGTAACAAACCACCTATTTCAATAAAACATTTTTTTCTATATGCCTTAAGTGCACCACGAACATGATCTAAATTAGTTTCTTTTTCTATAACATATCTATCATCTTCTTTGATAGTGCACACTCCACCACAAATACCAATTTTTTTATTTGATTGAAAGTGAGATAAAATAAACTCAATATAATTACTTGGCAATACCAAATCTGCATCTAGTTTAAGGACTATATCAAATTCTAAATTTCTTCTACGATCATAACCAAAATAAAATGTTTCCATGACACTTTTTCCAGGAGCACGAACATTATTTTTTTCTTTTCTTAAATATGTAATCCAAGAATACTTAATAGCAGCTTGTTTAATAAGATTACTAGTATTATCTATTGACCCATCATCAACTATAATCCATTCAACTGGTAATTTGGATTGATTAACCATAGAAGAGATCAATTCAGGTAAATGATATTCTTCATTACAAGCTGGAGTAATAATTATAATCTTCAAAATTTAATATTTTTTTTTAATACTACAAATGATATAAAACCTAAAAAAAAGTACATCAATGCACCAAAAATAGCATACATAGAAATGACATTTTCAATATTTGATCCTTTTAAAAGAATAAAAAGAATAACTAATAAAATAAAATAGATCATTTGCCATATAAGCAAATAATGATTTTGCAATGTATAAGAAATACTAGGAGTTACAACATTAAAAATAAATCTACTAAATAATAGTGGACATAATAATTGTATATATTGACCAGTATCCACCCATTCAGGTCCTAATAAAAAAACAAAAAAATTATCAGGAATAATGTAGAATGGTACAGTTAAAATAAAACTAATAACAGTCATTAAAATAAGGGATTTCTTGAATATTGTCATCTTATCTTTCGCTGTAGTTAAGCGTTTATAAAATACTGTCTTAAAAGAATTAGAAATAATACCAAGGGGTTTTCCAATAATTTTATCAGCTAAATCAAAAATACCAACTGTAAAAAATCCAAAAAATGCAGTAAATACTCCAAGAATATATTTTTGAGAAAGAAAATTTAAAATTGAATGTGGTGTTTCATAAATAATGAACTTTCTATATTTTTTTAATAACAAAAAAATCTTACTAAAGATATCTTTTCTAGGAATGACACTAATTGTTGCAAACAAATTACTTAAAAGGAAAAAACACCCTAATAATCTACCAATAACTTGGCCTAATATGAGAGCAACTATTCTTAAAGGTGTAAAGTAAAATAGAATAGATAAAGGAGTACTAAATGTCGAATGTGTGATTTGAGAAAAAGACATATTTTTATATAATTCCATTCTATTATTCCAGCTATATAAAATATTATACAACCCTAATAATAAAGAACCTATGGGGATCAAATAAAAAAATGGTAAATATACACCTTGTTTGTATCTAGTAAAAGTATAAATACTCAAAGCTAATGAATCATTATATTCGGCAATAGAAGTATTAATAATACAAGACCAAATTGAAAATAAAATGATGAAAACTAATAATGAAAATAATGATAAAAAGAAAAATGCTATTAAACATAGAAGTGCAGCATCAGTATCTTTTTTTGGTAAAACAATTGCCATTTCTAATCTTAATGTTGTTGAAATAGCTAATAATTGAACCATCGCCATAAAAATAGCTAAAATACCAAAATCAGTAGGTGAAAAATATCGTGTTAAGATAGGTAATAGAAAAAGTGGTATTAATTGTGAGACACCTACTCCTGTAGTTAATACAAATAGATTCTTGAAATATCTTGATTCCATTAATTCACAATAAAGATTTTTAAGAAAATTTATCATAAATCATTAATTAAATTCATTAATGCAAAAGCTTGTTTCTCTCTAGAGAAATGAGAAATATCATCATTAAAAATATTCTTTCCTTTACTTATTTCATATATCTTTATTAAAGTATTTTTTAATAACTCAGCATTATTAAAATCTACAAACCATGCATACGAAATATCTGCAACTATTTTTTCTAAATCACTATTCTTTTTCCCAATTGCTAAAATAGGTTTTCTGGCTCCTAAATATTCAAATAATTTCGCAGGCAAACGACCATCAACAGATTTAGTATCACCTTGTGTAACTAATAACAGGTTACATTGCATCATCTTTTCTATTGCAATCCTATGATTTAAATATGAATGGTATGTTATTTTTTTATCTAATTTATATTTATTTATTGTTGAGAAAAAATTTGAATAAACTTCACCAGCAAATAATAAATTTAAATCAGAATAAAAATTTAAATTATTTTTACATATCTGATTTATTGTCTCCCAAAAAAAAACATGATCCCTCATCTGATTATATAATCCAAAATGGCCTATTATAAATTTACTAGATTTTGATTTTTGTAATGGATTTTGATAATCATCAGGATCATATCCATTTGTTAAAACAGTAATTTTTTTTGCGCCATTTTTTTTAAATTGGTTTGCCCAAGATGGACTAACAGTTAATACTAAATCAGCATGAGAAAGAACTTTTCTTTCTAGCCTATAATGTTTCTTTTTAATCCAAGATAATAAAGGTAGTTTCTCAAAATACTCAATCCCAGTCCATGGATCTCTAAAATCAGCAATCCACTTAATATTAAACTTATTTCTTAATGATAATGCGATCATATGAGTACTGTGAGGTGGTCCTGTCGATATAATAATATCAACAGGATTTTCTTTTAAATAATTATCAAGAAATTTAATTGATGGTTTAATCCAATAAGATCTAGAATCAGGAACAAAAAAATTAGATCTAAACCAAATAAATAATCTATCTATAAAATTGTTATCTTTTTTAATTAAAATATCAGATCTAATAAGATTTCTTTTCAATAATGATAAGAAAATTTGAGGCTCGAATATT
>MDTG01194536.1_pt1 | contig 11893 bp, 13 predicted proteins | sample 811421 | NCBI WGS metagenome assembly MDTG01 (sample SAMN05326645, study PRJNA326480) | marine metagenome | isolation source: seawater | place: Pacific Ocean: South East | collected 2011 | reverse complement strand
TTGACCTTTGGATGTAATTTTTAAAATCACATTAAATATTAATCTATGCGCAGGCTCGTAGAAATGAGTATCATTAAGTATATCCAAGACATCATAAATAATATCATTATTTATTAAAATTGCTCCTAGAAGTCCTTGTTCAGCTTCGATATTATGAGGTAATTCTTTAATATTTGATTGTTCTGATTTAAATTGAATTGTCGAAGACATACTTTAACTAGTATTCTATTAATTTAATAAGTCAGCATAATTCTTATAAAAGATATTAACAAGCGTGATTGAATTGTTGATAGCTTTAAACTTAATAATGATTATCATAATCTTTAATTAAGGCACTGATAATAAGCAGAATATGTAGATTATTTTCTTACAATAGATAAAGTAACATTTACTTCAATGTCTTCGTATAATTTAATTAAAATTATATAATCACCAATTGTCTTCATTTGAGGTAAATTTAAAAAGTCTGGCATTAAAGAAACAGCATCACTGCCCATTACTTTTATAATTTGCTGGGGGGTAACAGATCCGTACAAAATACCTTCTTCATTAGCTTCCATTTCTATCTGATATACATTTTCATTAATTTTATTTCTCAAAGACTCAGCTATTTCGATCTTTTTTTTATTGTTGTCGTTGATTTTTTCAATTCTGTTTTCAAGATCTTTTAAATTTGATTTGTTAGCTACAATTGCTTTACTCTGTGGAATTAAGTAATTTTTTGCGTAGCCATCTTTTACATTTACTACTTCACCTGCTTTACCAAGTTTGTTTAAAGACTCTAGTAAGATAACTTGCATTTATTTGCCTGAGTACGGAAGAAGAGCTAAGTATCTGGCAATTTTAATTGCATTAGATAATTCCCTCTGCTTTTTAATTGAAATATAAGTTATTCTTCGTGGCGTAATTTTGCCTTTCTCAGAAATAAATCTTTTTAAAGGCGCTAAGTTTTTATAGTTAAAATTATTTGATGTTTTTTGATCATTATATTTTTTCATTATTCACTGTCCTTAACCATTTGGGATGGTCCTTCCTCAAAATCTTTGACTTTTATTGAAATATAGCGAATTATATTTTCGTTCAAATTTAGTTTCTCATTTACTTTTTTTAAATTTTGGTTTGGAATATCAATGTTCATTAGTTCATAAAATGCTTTTTTATTCTTATTTATAGGATAAGCAAGATTTCTGAGACCCCAGCTTTCTTTTGAGATAATGTTCCCTTCCAATCCATTGATCATTTCCTCGTGATTTTTAAGTTCAGTCTCAAGATCAGTAGAGCTTAAGTCTTGTTTGAGTAATACAATATGTTCAAATAGTGCCATTTATTTATATAATTCATTGTTATAAAAAATGAATAAATATTCTATTATCACCTTATAAGCAAGAGTTCTTTTTATGAATATAGCATTAATTTTTCCAGGGCAGGGATCTCAATATGTTGGAATGGGGCAAGATTTTTTTGAAAACTCTGAGGTATCAAAATCAGTTTTCCTATCTTTAGATGAAATTACAAAGAGTAACCTGTCAGAACTAATATTTTCTGGCTCAGAAGAAACACTAGCACTTACAACAAATTCTCAACCTGCTATCATGTCAGTAAGTATTGCAATTTATCGATTTCTTGAAAATAAAGGTTATTTAAATCATAACTTAATAAGATGTGTAGCAGGACACTCACTAGGTGAATATAGCGCCTTAGTAGTAAATAGGTCTATAAGTTATGAGGACTCTGTTAAGCTTTTGATGGCTAGGTCAATTGCAATGCAGGAGTGTATGCCAGTAGGAACTGGTGGGATGGCAGCAGTTATAGGTCAAAGTGAAACTCAAATTACTAATATCATTGATAATTTAAAAAAAATTGGAAGGTTATTTATAGCCAATGATAATGCTGATGGACAGATAGTGCTTAGTGGAGATATGAAAGCTATTGATTATTTAGTTTCAAACTCAAAACTTTTAGAAGTAAGAAGAGCAATTAAGTTGCCCGTAAGTGCGCCATTTCACTGCGAACTTATTCAAAGTGCCGCAAAGACCTTTGAAAATAAATTAAATGATTTTAATTTCTTGGATTTTAAATATCCTTTTTATTCGAATGTAACAGCAAAGAAAGAAAACTCAGGTAATATAAAGAATTTACTTTCTCAACAAATTGTCAATAAAGTAAGGTGGCGGGAAATAATTGAAAACATGAACAAAGAACACATAGATTTATTTATCGAAATTGGCCCTGGAAAGGTATTAACAAATTTAATTAAGAGATCATCTAAAAATGTAGAGGCAGTTTCAATAAGTAAGATGTCAGATTTAGATATATTGGAGAAATACATAAAATGAAAAAAGTGCTTATTACTGGAGCAACAGGAGGTATTGGAACTGAGCTAGTAAAGGCATATAGCACCAAAGAATATTTTGTCATAGCACTTGGTACAAATAAAGAGAAGCTAAACAAACTAACTGAAATATATCAAAATAATTTTGAGGCTTATGAATGTGATTTGTCAGATATTGAAAATATTAATCAAACTTTCAAAAAAATTTTTGATAAGCATAATAATATTGATATTTTGATCAATAATGCAGGTATCACAAAAGATAATCTCTTCATTAGAATTTCAGATGAAGATTGGAATAAAGTATTGAATGTGAATTTTATTGCTCACACAACGATCTGTAGATTAGTACTAAAAGGAATGATGAAGAAAAGATGGGGGAGAATAGTAAGTATTTCATCAGATGCAGCTAAAATAGGCAATTCTGGTCAGGCAAATTATGTAGCTTCAAAAGGTGCTCTGGAAGCTTTTTCAAGAACTCTTGCAAATGAGGTTGCTAAAAGGGGTATTACAGTAAATTGTATTTCACCCGGCTTTATAAAAACAGATATTTTAGATACAATTAACAAAGCAACGCTAGATAATATGGAAAAAATGATACCAGTAGGTAAGATTGGCTCAGTATGTGATGTCAGTAATGCAGTTTTCTTTCTTACCAGTGAAGAATCGTCTTATATTACTGGGCAAATACTTCATGTTAATGGTGGCTTGACAATGTAAGTATAAAAAAATAGTAATGAGAAAGTATTTAATTTGAGGAGTTATATATGAGTGAAGTTTCAGAAAAAGTAAAAAAAATAATTGCAGAGCATCTTGGCATTGAAGATATGTCAAAAATAACAGAAGATGCTAAATTTATTGATGATTTAGGTGCTGACAGTTTAGACACAGTTGAACTTGTAATGGCTTTTGAAGAAGCTTTTGATGTAGAAATTCCTGATGATAAAGCAGAAACTATCCTTACTGTTGGTGATGCAATTTCACATTTAGAGTCCAAATAACTTTATTTTAAATGAACAGAGTCGTTGTCACAGGGATTGGCATGATTACACCCCTGGGATGTGGCGTTTCACACAATTGGGAACAGCTTTTATCTGGAAAGTCGGGTGCTCGGAAAATTTCACTTTTTGATGCTTCTGATTACAAATGTAAAATTGCGTGCGAAGTTCCACGTGATAAACATATGGTCGGCTATTTTGACCCTGAGCATTGGATTGAAAAAAAAGAAATAAAAAAGATTGATGATTTTATAAGGTTTGCAATAGCTGCTAGCGTAGAGTGCTTTCAAAGCAGCGGCTTAAAAGATATTGAAGGAGACTTAAGTTTGAATTCTGGTTGCATTTATGGTTCTGGAATGGGAGGTCTGCCTGGCATTGAGCAGACAGCAGTTGAATTTAACAATAATTCTAGAATTAGTCCTTTTTTTATTACAGGCAGAATTATCAACATGGCAGCTGGACTCTTGTCTATAAAATATGGGCTAAAAGGTCCTAGTTATTCTACAGTTTCAGCCTGTGCTTCTTCAGCACATGCAATTGGGGAGTCATTCAGATTGATACAACATGGTCAAGCTGAGATTATGTTAACAGGCGGTTCAGAGGCTACAATTTCACCAATCGGAATTGAAGGTTTTATTGCATGCAAGGCATTAAGTACTAATTTTAATGATTGCCCAAATTCGGCATCTAGACCATTTGATGAAAAACGAGATGGATTTGTCATGGGTGAAGGATCAGCTTCACTAATTCTTGAAAGTTTAGATCATGCAAAAAAAAGAAATGCAAATATATTATGTGAAATTAAAGGCTACGGTATGTCTTCTGATGCTTATCATTACACCTTACCAGAACCTACGGGCAATGGAGCTTTAAGAGCAATGGAAAAATGTATTATAGACTCGGGTGAGAAAATTAAAAATATTCAATATATTAATGCACACGGAACTTCCACACCTGCAGGTGATAAAGCGGAAATTGAAGCAATTGAAAAATTATTTATGGATACTGGCAATATAAATGTTTCTTCAACAAAATCACAAATTGGTCACCTTTTAGGTGCCGCTGGTGCAGTAGAAGCCGTATACTCGATATTATCAATTCAAAATAATCTATTACCATATAATCTTAATCTCAGTGAGGAATTAGAGACTGATAAGGTAAATTTAATAAAGAATGAGCCAATGCAAACTAAATTAGATAATGTAATCTCAAATTCATTTGGTTTTGGTGGAACAAATGTTTCACTAATGTTTTCAAAATTTTATGAATAATTACAATAAACTATCTAATCAACTTATTATTGTAATATCATCACCATCTGGAGCTGGCAAAACTTCAATATGTAAAGAATTATTATTGAGAGATGAAAAAATAAAACTTTCAATTTCGGATACTACGAGGAAACCAAGAGATAATGAAATTGATGGTATCGATTATAATTTTTTGACACATGATGAATTTAAAAAAAAACTGATTAAAAATAAATTTTTAGAGCATGCCAAGGTATTTCAAAATTATTATGCCTCTTCTTTAGAGAGTGTAAAGGAACTGCTAAATCAGGGATTTGATGTATTATTTGATATTGATTGGCAAGGTGCTGTTCAAATTTCAAATTCAAATCTCACTAACATAGTTACAATATTTGTTATGCCCCCTTCAAAAGAAATAATTATAGATAGATTAACCAAGCGATCGACAGAAACAGGCGATAATTCTTCTTCTGTAGCTTTTAGAATGAAACAGTATGAAAATGATATTGGTCATAGAGGTGAATATAAATACCAAGTTGTAAATGACAATTTTGATAATTGTGTTGAAGAAATTATTAAAATTATCCAGCACGAAAGAAGTTTAATTAACTAATCTTTCTAGCTAGATCACAGTAATCATCAATATCTAAATTTTCAGCTCTTAGCTCACTTTTAATTGACCAATCAGTTATTAAATGACTGTAGGGACTTAAACTTTTCTTTATTTTTTTTCTTCTATGCTTAAAAGCTTCTTCTAAAACCTTTTTGAGATTTTCAATTTTTAAATTTTTGTACTTAATAATTGGAATAAATTCTAAAATCAGACCATCTACTTTAGGCTCTGGAAAAAAAATTTTTGATGGGGCTTTTAAAATTTTATTTACTTGAAATCTAGATTGTACAAGTATAGATAACTTTCCATATTTCTTGCTATTTTTGCTTGAAATTATTCTTTCACCTAACTCATATTGAAACATTAAATACATTTTAGAATAAAAAGATGGCCAGTTTTTATATGAAAGCCAATTAATTAGTAGTTGGCTAGAAATGTTAAATGGTAAATTTCCAATAATTATTGCTTCTTGGTTCTTAAAAAATTGATCATATCTAAAATCTAAAGCATCTTCATTGAATATTTTTATATTACGATTTTCAGAATATTTTTTTATTAATAATTCACTTAATTTTCTGTCTTTTTCAATTAAAAAAAAATCATTATCATACTTTTGAACTAATTTATCCGTTAGAGCTCCTTTGCCTGGGCCAATTTCAATAAGTTTTTTATTTTTTGTTAATTCTAATTTACTAACTAATTTTTCTAAAAATTTATTATCTTTTATAAAATTTTGTCCTAGTGACTTCTTTGGAGATAAAGTTTTATTTGTACTCAATTGTTGCTTCATTTTGAATATCTCTTATCAACTTATTGCTTTTTAAATCAAGCTGTCTTTGAGTAAGAATCTCTGTAGCAATCGATTCATCTAAATTTGGATTTCTTTCTATAAGGCTTTGGATTTCTTGTTCTGGAACTTTTACTACGCGCATAAATAATCCATATATGAGTCTTTGCCACAGTATATCTATTTCCAGAAAATTTCTAAAAACTTCATAATTGATGTTATTTTTGTCGAGTATACTTACAAACTCATCTTTGTCAGAACCTAGGTTTTTTAAGAACCGAATCTCATGACTTTCATATTGTTCGTTGTTTATTTTAATATCGTATTCAATTATTTTCTCAAGTTTGAGCTTTTCTCTTATCAAATCGTCTACTGATGACTTAGCGAATTGGTCATAATTTTCTTCTGATATATTATTATTTCTTAATATTGCCATTAATTTCATTCTTTGTATTACATCGTAATTTGTAATTATTTTGTCATTAACTAATACTTCTATTTTATGTGTTCTCAATTCATCTGCTGAAAGTACTATGTTAAAAAATAGTAGAAATATTAAAAATAATAAACTTATAGATTTTTTCTTATTCATTAAATTTTGGGACCAAATACTCTATTTTTTCCATATTTTTTTGTTGTTCCGAATGGCTTTAGAACAATTGTAAAACTATAACCTTTACTTTCAATTATATCCCTATCTTGCGTCATATCTCTGTAATAACTCAAATCAATCCCAATGCAATCATTCTCGTACAACAATCCGTACTGATAACCAATATTCTTATTCGTATCTATATTTTTTGCTCCAGTAAAATTTAATTTCAAATCATTAACAAACTCATAAATACTACTAATTCTTACCTGCTCGCTAGCATTAAAATATCTTCCAGAATTATAGTCATAATCTATACCTAATCTAAATTTATCAAATATGAGGTGCAGATTTGCATTATTTGTTTTTATGTCTAAATTTTTTCTATCTATAATGACTGAATTATTTAAATATTTATCATTATCAAATATAACATTTGAAGATAAGTAAAAGTCTGAAATTTCGTTACTTGTATCATTCTTTTTTTTGTTAAATTTTAAGCTTTGTCCAGCTGTTAACTTTACTTCAAAATTTTTACTGTGTTCCATAAACCAATCAATACCATAATTTATTCTTGGTCCACTCTCAGATTCAGTAACTGACGACGCTCTATTTGGCGAAAATAAATTGCTGTTGGTAACATTTTTATGATCTGTGTAATTATTATATGGCGCTAATATTGGCATTAATATTGGTGTAAGAGTTTGTTTGGAGCGTTTTGTTTCAGCGAATAGAGGAAAGCTTATTTTTGATGAAATTTGTGGATAAAATCTAATATTTTCATCATCCTCATTAATTTTACTTTCCTCAGATAGAGAAACTATTCTCAGGTAACTTTCATTATCATAAACTAAGCCACTAGTTCGATCTATATGATTGTGATTCCAATTTATTTCTGAAGAAACCAATGTACGCTTTGTTTCTTCTAAATTTTCACTAAAAGACAATTTATTTAATGAAGAGAAATTTCCAATAAAGTCATTTAATTTTATGTTATTAATATTGTAAGTTAACCTTGGGTAAATATATTCCCACTGATTATCTCCTTGAACAGTAAGATGTTTAAACGATGATCCTTTAACAGATAAATGAGTATTCTGCGTATTTTTTTGAAAATCTATTCCTGATTCTAGTACAGTAAGTTTATTTATCTTATTTTTTCTCAAATAAGTATCATTATTGCTTCTTTTTAAGAAAGCTTTTAATTTTCCATAGTTATTATTTATTACTGTATCTATGAATATATGATTTTTAGTGCCCTGGCCGTCGTCATTGTCATCTATACTTCCATCAATATTTAGTCTACCGTATTTGTTAAGGTGTCTATAATTAAATGAGTAGAAATTATTAGCACTTGACTGAAAATTAGGTGTAAAAGTTAAATCCTTGTTATCAGCTATGTTAATAAAAAATGGTATACTAAATTTATCACCAAGAACTTTATCTGTTTGCAATGTTGGCATCAATAACCCAGATCTTTTATTCACTGATGGATCAGGATGAGAAAAAAAGGGAAGGTAAATTATGGGTACATTAAATAAATATATTTTTGCATGGTCATAGTAGACAGTCTTTTTCTCAGAGTCTTGAATAATATTTTTTGATTTTAATTTCCATCCTGGACAATTTTTGATTAAATAACGTTCTTCCTTACAGGGTGTATATTCTGTATCAGAAATAACAGTTATGTTATTAGATTTTGTTATTTTAGAACCGACTATTCTAGAGCCGTCATTTAATCTCACTTTAATATTTTTTCCAGTGACATTTGATATTCCTTTTATTGACTCTACACTGTCTAGAAAATAAGTATTATTTTCTATATCATTTATGATCACATTCCCTTTACCAATTGCTTTATCATATAATTGATTATAAATTATCTTATCAGCTTTAATTTTAGTACCATCATAATTAAAAATGATTGCATTTCCTTCAGCTAAAACTTCACCATCTGAATTATCTGTTTTAAGAGTATCAGCATATATTTCAACAGATTGATCAGCTTTTATTTCATTGTTTGTAAGCAAAACAAACAAAATCAGTGAAAGATTAAAAAAATAAATTACTTTTAAAAATATCAGATTCATTAAAAAATCTTTTTACGCTTGATTGATGAATATTGAAAAAAACATATAGAAACAAAAATAACGAACAAAGGGGTAACAAGTTTTGATACAAATGGCGATATTTGGGATGATGATCCAAGAGCATCAAATAAGTTTGATAAGAAATAAATAAAAAAGATTAGAATAAATGAAAAGAATATTACTTTTGAAAAACTATCATTTTGTTTTAAATCAGCTACCATTGAAGCTGCCATTATTGCTAGAAACATTATAAAAAAAGGTAGAATTAACAAACTATAATAATGCATTTTGAAGTCACGCGCTGAGTAACCTAATGTTTCTAAGAAAGAAATAAAACTTCCAATTCTCCAGAATGAAATACTTACAGGCGCTGATAAGCTGTTTGTAATATCTGATGGATTAACATTTGTGGAATAATCCATTTCCTCTAAGAAAGAAGCTTGATCGTATTTCGGAGATATTTGTACATCTTCCATTCTCCAAAATCTATCCTGTAAAATAGCTTTTTTTCCATCTAATCTTCCTTGAAATGCACCATTTTCATCATACTCAAGTACCATAAATTCATTTAATAATGTCCCGTTATTAGAGACTTTTTTAGCAAAAAGGACACTGGATAGTTTACGTTCAGAATTATATTGTTTTAACCACAATCCATTTTTTGTAATGGAGGCAAACTTATCAGTTTTATTAATATATTTATACTCGAGTACTGTATAGCTCTCATGAAATGCTGCTGTAAGCGGATTTATTATTGTAATAAAGAATAAACCAATAGCAAAGTAAAGGATAGCTGCTGGCATTAGTAATCGATAAATTGAAATACCATTAGAACCAATTACTAATAATTCTGAGTTTTTTATTAAAAAAAGAAATGCCATTAATGAACCAAAAAAAGCAGAAATTGGCAATACGAATGTTGTTAAGTTCAAAAAATTATATATTGCTAATTGAAAGATAATTTTTAATGGAACTTCTTTGCCAGTTGCCTTTCTGAATTGCTCAACAAAATCACCAATTAAAAGTAGAATAGAAAATATAAAAAAAACTATTAAAAAAGACGACAAAAATTTTTTTGATAAATATATACTAAGTTTTGACGGCATAATTTTTATTAATTAACAATATTTTATCATAAAAGATAATTACTAAAATTAATGAGATTAGAAGTAATGGCACTATGTAACATAAGTAAATCAAATTATTATTTTCAATAAGAATATTTGATAATGAAATTTCAATAACTTTTATTAAAATAGCAAGAAAGGAAATGATTGAAATTGGAAACATCCAGCTATCATTTGGTTTATTTGCTGTTATAAATATAATTATGGGTAGAAAAGCATAGCAAAATAAATATAAAGGTGAGATAAATCTGTTATTAATTTCAGCAAACTGCTGCTGTTCATACCAATTGTAATTCTTCATATTACTATTTTTTAAATTTTTAATTATTTCAATGCTAAGTAGTTCGTCTGCATAACGGTGATTTGACTCGCTTTTATTAAAAGGGTTCAAGTCCAAATCATAAGTTTCAAAGCTTATCTCTGATATTCTTTTTTCATTTTTATCTAATATTTGAGTCGTTCCATTAAAAAGTCTCAAAAATTTATTTTGATCATCGGAGATAAATTCACCACTTTGAGCAATGTATGTTTGAGGTTTGTCATCTTGACTTAAATCATGGATCAAGAGATTTTCAATTTTATTACCATTCAATTCTTGTATAAATATTGTGAGCCGGTCAGTTGGCGATATAAATTTCTTTTCTTGTAGAATTGAAGAATTTAGACCCGATGAACGAATTTCTATAATCTTTTGTCTTACTTCATTTAAAGCATATGGTGTTACAAAAAGTGAAAGGTTAGTCATTATGAAAAAAATAAAAATTGAAATAAGCATTATAGGTTTAAGTAAAATAGTTCTATTGGACTCACCAGATGCCCATAAAATTACAAGTTCACTGTCAGATCTAATTCTATTTAAATTAAATACCACGGCTAAAAAAGTTGAAACAGGCACAGTAATTGATGTTATTTTTGGGATTAATAGAGCAACATAAGAAATGTACGAAGCTAGAGAAATATTATCAGTTGTTAATAATTCTATATGTCTAAGTCCTTGACCTAGCCAAAGTATTCCAGTAAGAAGAATGAAAAGATAAACAAAACTAAATGTAATTTCTTTTATTATGTATAGGTTAAATTTTGACATTTTCTCAAGTATATCAACATTTTGCTAAAGGTATATAAGTATGGACATACAATTTAATAGTCTAAGACAAGAAAAAGATCACATTGGGATTATTTTTTGCGATCAGAACTGCAGGCTAATTGGGTTTGGTAAGAAGTTGGATCAACTTTCTAAAAAATACATATCAAAAATTATTTATGCTGACGAATCATTTAAGCTCAGAAATTCAAAAAACTTTGATTATGTCACTATTCATCAACCCGAAAATTTAAAATTATCTAAACTTTACATCTTTAAGCTTAAAAAGTTTAAAGAATACCAAATAAGAGATTTTCAAATTCTTGGTGGTCAAATCTTATCTTTGTTATCATTTTACAAAGAAAATAAGATTATTCTTTATCCTGATGGAGTTGTCTCATCAAAGATGAGTTTTATAAATTCGATTACCGAACTAATGGTGGGCTTTTCGTTGGCATCATATAAATTCGATAAATATAAAAAGAAAAATGCAAAGAAAAATAAATTAAATAAATTACCTAAGCTTAAGGTATCTTCATCAAGCCATACTCGTCTAGAAAAAAACTACATTAATGTAAAAGCTATATCCGAGGGGGTAACCTTGACTAGAAATCTAGTTACTGAACCGCCAAATGTAATGACCCCACCTGAAATTGCTAAAAATGCAGCTTCGCTTGAAAGTTATGGAGTTAAGGTAACAATTCTTGGTGAAAAAGAAATGACCAAGCTTGGAATGGGATCACTGTTAAGTGTAGGACGAGGTAGTGAGCATGAGTCTAAACTTGCTATCATGGAGTGGAAAGGTCATAAAAATAAAAAAAAGAAACCATTAGCTTTCATTGGTAAAGGAGTATCATTTGACACTGGAGGAGTTTCATTAAAGCCTTCTGGTGGGATGGAAGAAATGAAATATGATATGGGAGGCTCTGGTGTAGTAGTTGGATTAATGAAAACACTAGCTATTAGAAAAGCAAAAGTAAACGCAATAGGAGTAGTCGGTCTTGTAGAAAATCATATTGG
>MDTG01439621.1_pt1 | contig 11894 bp, 14 predicted proteins | sample 811421 | NCBI WGS metagenome assembly MDTG01 (sample SAMN05326645, study PRJNA326480) | marine metagenome | isolation source: seawater | place: Pacific Ocean: South East | collected 2011 | reverse complement strand
GCTGCCTCTTTTATAAGATTAAGCTCGTCATAAATTACCATCTCATAGTCATTTACTAGGTCAATAAGATGCATCCTGCGGAAATCACTAGATAAACCCTCTAGATATGCGGCTATCTTCTTCATTAATGAAATATCTTGAGTGATCTTAATTTTGATATCTGGTCTTACTACCTTAACAATAACGTCTTCGCCTGTTTTTAATTTAGCAGGATGAACTTGTGCTATTGAAGCTGATGCCATTGGTTCTGTTTCAAATGATGAAAATATATCATCTGTTTTTTTTCCTAACTCATCCTCAATTATTTTCTTCGCTGTGGTTCCATCAAATGGCATCACTCGATCTTGGAGTTTAGCAAGCTCTCTTGCAATATCATCATTTAATAGATCTTTTCTTGTAGATATCATTTGTCCAAGCTTGACAAAGATAGGTCCTAGATCTTCACAAATTAACTTAATATTTTCTGCTAAATTGATAGTTTTTCTGAAAGTAAATATATTCCATGGAAATAGAAAGAAAAAATATTTTTTAATACCGATTATATCTGACCGGATTAATGATTTATCAATATCGTACTTAAAGAAAAGATAAACTATTTTTAAGACTCTAAGTATATTGCTCATTTAAATTTACTAAGAAGTTTATCAGTTCTTGTTTTTAATTCATCAACTTCATCCATATATTTTTCTATCTCAGTTTTTGATGGTATTAGGTGTATATCATATTTTAAAAAGTCAGATAAAGCACTTTTTTGATCTTCATCATTCTCATGAATTTTTTCTTTGAGAGGATCCAGAATTGAGAACAAAGTAGAAGTAGATTTTTGCCCTATTAATTCTGTTATTACTCCTCTAATTATTCCAGAATCCTGTAAGAGATTATTTAATGAATTTGCTGTTTCAACGTCACCACTTATTTTTATTTTGGATGAAAAAAGATCAGTTTTAGTTGTGATGACATAAAACAAGAATGATGTTGAAGTACCTGATATTTCAACATCTTCATCATGCTTGTCTAATGAGATTAATATTCTATCTGTTTCAAAAATTATGTAAAAATCTTTCTTTAAATCATTGATTAAAATCTTAATAATCTTATTGGAAATCTTGTCTTTAAAGAAATCGTTGTAAATATTTTTAAATACTTTACTTCCTAATATATTATTTATACTCTTTATTAAGTTGTCGTTCATGATCTATAGCCAATGTGGATAGTAGCCACATCTTCAGGTAGATTAATTTTTTTGGTTTGAATAAATCCTACTTTTTCGAACATCTCTTTTATTTCTTCTGGAGAATAATATGTTTGAATAGATTCCCCTAAGTATCTATAACTATCCTCGTCATTGGCTACTATTTTTCCCAACTTTGGTATTAAATTTAATGTATATATTTTAAAGATTTTTGAGTAAACCTTATTTCTAGGTTTTTTAAAATCTAAAACTACAAATTTACCGCCAGGTGTGAGCATATCGTAAACTTTCTTCAGAGCTTTTGTGTGATTTGTAAAATTTCTCAAACCAAATGATAGTGTTATTAAATCATATTTTTCATTCTTAGGGTCAAAATCTTCAATACTTTTTATATGGAACATAACATTGGTAATTCCTTTATTAATAAGCTTTTGTTTGCATATTTCTATCATCTCTTTATTAGGATCTAAACAAGTTAACTGAACCGATGGATTCATTCCCCTTATTTGATATGCTATATCACCAGTACCACATGCAATATCTAAAACTTTTTTTGCTGCAGGAATATTGCAAACTCTGATGAATTGTTTTTTCCAATTTCGATGAAGACCAAAAGACATTAAGTCGTTCATTACATCGTATTTATTTGACACTGATGTAAATATCTCATTAACCATTTGAGGTTTTTTAGAAGTATCAACTTCCTTGTAACCAAATTTTGCTTTAGGCATCTTTAACTTCTCTTTCTCTCTGCTCTGAAAACATTCTTTATCTTTTTAAGTTTATCAAGTAATCTTTTAATCTGAGTTATATTTTTTACAGAAACAACAAAAACCATTCTATTATGCCCAGTATCATGACTATCTGTATAATTAACACTCTCAATATTATGTTCACTTTGAGCAATGACTGAGGATACTTGTGCAAGAACTCCTCTTTGATTATCCACTTCTACCATAATTGAAGCACTAAAGTCATTATCCACATTCTGGCTCCATCTTAATTCAATATTTTCAGAGTCATATTTGGTATGTTTTATGCTTTTACAATTACTTCTATGAACAACTATACCTTTCCCTTGAGAGGTATGACCAACAATAACATCTCCAGGAACAGGGTGACAGCATTTTGCATAAGACATTACCAATCCCTCCGAACCTTCGATATCATATGGCAAAGATGAATCTATTTTTTTGAATGATGGGGCCATTCTAAGAGCTATTAGTTTTGGTATCTTATTACCCAATCCTATGTCCTTATAAAGATCATGAATTTTATTATATTTATATTCAGACAGAATAAATTTTAGAGTCTTTTTGGGTACGTCTTCAAGAGTAACATTTAAATCATCTAGACTAGCTTTGAGTAATTTTTCTCCAAGCTTTATAGCATCAGAAGTATGCATTGATCTTAAATAATTTCTTATTGATGTTCGAGCTTTAACTGAAATGACAAAATTTAACCATGACGGGTCAGGTTTAGATGTTTCAGATTTTCTTACTATAATTCTCTGCCCGTTTTTTAAGATTGTGTTAGGAGGTTTAAATTCACCATCGACTATTCCAGATAAATACTTATTTCCTAAATCAGTGTGAATAGAGTATGCGAAATCAATTAATGTAGACTTTTTTGGTAACTCAATAATTTCACCCGCTGAGGAGAAGACATATACTTTTCCAGGATTAAGATCCTGTTTTATGCTACCAAGAAATTCAGTTGGATTACCGGATTGTTTCTGAATATCAAGAAGATTGTTAAGCCATTGCTGCTCTCGAGATAATTTACTAATTGAGGATTTAGTTTTATAAAACCAATGCGCAGCAATCCCAGCTTCTGCAAGTTGATGCATGTCATCTGTTCTAATTTGAAACTCCATCGGTAAATTATGTGGGCCAAGGACACTTGTATGAAGTGATTGATACCCATTAGATTTTGGTATAGCTATATAGTCTTTGAATCGTCCAGGTATGGGTTTGTATAAATTATGAATACAACCAAGTGCTCTATAACAAAAATCGACAGATTCGGTAATAATTCTCACACCAAAAATGTCATGGATCTGAGAAAATTTTAATTCCTTCAACTTCATTTTCTTATAAATTCCATAGGCATGTTTCTCTCTAGCTTTAGTCTGACTTCTGATGGCCTCTGACTCTAATTTCTTAGTTACTTCGGCTTGTATCTTATTCATTAACAGCTTCCTATTGCCTCTCGCCATATCAATGTTTTGAGTAAGAACTTTTTGTCTCATTGGATAATAAGTTTTAAATGATAAGTTCTCTAATTCTTTTGATAAATTATGTATACCCAATCTAAGTGCAAGAGGAGCATAAATTTCTAGCGTTTCACGCGCTATCCTTTTAGCTTTATTTTTATCAAGAACGTTTATTGTTGATAAATTATGTCTCCTATCCGCTAATTTTATCAGCAGAACTCTAATATCATTGCTCATTGCAAGTATCATTTTTCTTAAATTAGCTGCATCAGCCTCCTCTTTTGAATTAAAGTTAATTTTATCTAGCTTGCTAACACCATCAACAAGATCAGCAACAGTTTTCCCAAAATCTTTTCCCAAATCCTCTACACTTATTTCAGTATCTTCAACAACATCATGAAGAATTGCAGCCATGATTGTTTCATGATCAAGACCATAATCAGCAAGATATATTGCAGCATCAAGTGGATGAGTAATGTAGTTTTCGCCAGATTTCCTTTTTTGCCCAGAATGAGCTTTTTTTGCTACGGAAAATGCTTTTTCGATTTTTTTTATCTGATAAGAATTAAGATATTTTTGAAGCTTCTTTTTAAAACTTAAAAATACAACGTCTTCATTATTTTTTATTTTACTAGGTATAGCCATATACCTAGAATAAGATTTTTAAACGGTTTTGTCTTCAGTATTTTCTGAAGAATTAGGGGATAATTCTTGATCTAAATCGTCTTGAATTAGTGTTTCATTTGGGCTAGTTACTTCTTGTTGAGAATGCTGTTGTGATTCAGTGGTAATATCGGCTATTGCTTCTTCTTCCGCTATAGCATCTGATAATTGATCTTCAATTTTCTGTTTTCTTCTGGTTTCAAAATAAGACATATCAATAAGGCCCTCTGCTATCTCTTTTAGAGCAACCACACTTGGTTTGCCGGAGTATTCAACTTTAGGCTCCGATCCATCCAAAATGTCTTTTGCTCTCTGGCTCGCTAAAGATACGATGTCATATGCGTTATCTATTTTTTTTAGACAATCTTCTATTGTGACTCTAGCCATGACGTCTGAGTATATCAGAATATATTTGCCTAGCAAGATTCAAGCTAAATATTTAATGATTTAATAGTGCTATTATCTTCCATTTTCTTATATAAAATAAGAGCTTTCAAAGATTTTAGAGCTTTATCAAATTGATCATTTATTACCGTGTAATCAGAGAATTTACTAAAACAAAGTTCTTTTGTTGCATGTGAAACTCTTTTCCTTATTACTTCATCACTATCTAATGCTCTTTTCATTAATCTAGCTTTCAGCTCTGTGATACTCGGAGGTATTATGTAAATTGATATTGATGATGGTATAGCTTTCTTTATTGATAACATCCCCTTGTAATCAATTTCCAAAATAGCATCGTTTCCAGAGTCTGTGATATATTTAATCGAATCGAAGCTTGTACCATATAAATTCCCATAAACGTCCTGGTATTCTATAAAATCTTTATTATTTATCTTAGTCTTGAAATCTTCTCTATTTGTGAAGATGTAATCCTCACCGTCTACCTCTCCTGTCCTAATTCCTCTGGTGGTATGTGAGATAGTTTGCCTGAGAAAAGAGTATGATTTGCATAGTTCTCTTACAAGAGTTGTTTTGCCGCACCCTGAAGGTGCACTTATTATGAAAATTTTCGACATATATCCTGTTAAATTTGAAAGTCATAGTTTATCATAAGTTTCGGAGGAGAGTATAGATATGGGCGATCCATGGAAATCGATAACACCTAAAGGAGTTCAGGCTTTTGTTAATACATCAATTGCCACATTAATTGTCTGGTTAACAGTTGAGAACCACTCTAGTATTGTAATATCTGCATTAGGGGACTTATTTTCCTCTCAAACTGCAGGTATAGCTGGCTACTACGTTCTAGCAATAGTGATACTCTACAAACTTCTCTACAGAAGAGGCTCGTTTGACGTCAATGAAAAGCGTGCAACTAAATACGCTGCTCTAACACTCGTACTTGTATGGCTTGTCTGGGAGGGTTACTTTGAATTTGTAGTAACAGCTTTAGGCATGATTGGTATCTTTCCTGCCCTTGCGAGTTCTTTGGTAAAAGGTACTGTAATCTTTCTTATATTTATTACTGTATATTACGGTCTTCATGGGAAATATTTCACAACGCTGATGCTCGAACACATGCCTTGGGTAATTGCTCCAGATAAGTTTTTACCATTCTTCTGGTTATGGATAAATGCAATAGTGGCGGGAGTAGTAAATGTATTCGATGTTAACGCTTTTTGGTATTTTGTTGATTTATTTTTTATATTTCTTCTGCCATCTCTATTTATTGGGACGAAAGTTCAAGAGAAACACGGCTTAAGGGTTAAAAAACAAGACGACTACTTTGATGATTAATGCTACTTTCTATACTTCTCAGGTATAATCTCAATACCTAACTTCTGGCCTACTTTCACAATAAATGCAATCGCAAGTAATCCTCCTGGCAATGCAAAAACTCCAGCAATACCTAGTCCTTTGATTAAGTCAGAAAACTGTTTGTTTGCTTGATCAAGTTCCTCATCAGTAATACTGTCATTATCCGTCATATATTTTTGATATATCCGTAACATCTCATTTGATTCTTTAGTTTCATTTGCAAGTATTGTTTGTAGCTTAGCTAGAGAATCTCTAATGTTCTTATTTCCATCTAATAACGATGAATAAATTTTATTAAAAATATTTATGTCCACATCAATAAACCAGTAATAATTATATTAGTATATAATGTAGTATGGTTAAGAATATATTTCTAGCAATAATAATTATTACACTTTCTCCCCAGTTAGTTTTATCTGACACTGATCTTGGCTATAAGCATTATGAAAAGGGAGAATTTGATAAAGCTTTTTCTGTATGGAAAGAAGAGATAAAGAAAGGAAATAAAGAGGCAATGTTTAATATGGGATTGTTATATTTCTTTGGGAAAGGTGTAGACAAAGATCTAAAAATAGCCTTTGATTATTGTAAGAGTGCGGCATTAAGAGGATCTTCTAGAGCCCAAAATAATCTTGCATATATGTTCTCAGAAGGTTTGGGTGTTAAAAAAAGTTATATTGATGCGTATGCATGGTCATTTATCGCTATAAAGAGCGGATATAGTTCTCATGACATCAAAGATAATGCTAGAATAAACTTGACACCTGCAATGCTGAATGATGCTAACAAATTAATCACTAAAATTAGTAAGGAAATGATATATGAATGATTTAATAGAAATAAATGTAGAGACGACATATTTGAGTACTGAATCAAATCCTGATCAGAATAAGTATTATTTTTTGTATACAGTATTAATAAAAAATAAGAGCAGCAAGAATGCTAAGCTTCTATCGAGACACTGGATCATCAAAGATGATAATGGAAAGATTCAAGACGTCAAAGGAGAAGGTGTAATAGGTGAACAACCTGATATTAAGCCTGGAGAGGAATTTCAATATACTAGCGGAACAATGATTGAAACATCACTTGGAACTATGAAGGGCAGCTATCACATGATTGATGATGAAGATAACTATTTTGATGCTTCTATTCCGGAGTTTGTATTATCAACTCCTAGAGTCATTCACTGAGCTTTGTATGTTAAGTATGAATATGAAAAATTGTTTATGTCATCATATTTTCTCTCTTCATCTATAAGCGTCCATTTAGATTGATCGAACTTGGGAAAATATGTATCACCTTTAAATTTTTTATCAATTAAAGTTAATAGAAGATAATTGCTGTGTTCTAATGCAATTTCATAAATTTTAGATCCACCAATAACAAATACCTCTTTATTAGAGTCGCATTCATTAAGTGCATCTTTGAAATTTGAGACAACTATTGCATTTTCAATTTTAAGATCTCTATTTTTTGAAATTACAATATTCTTTCTAAATTCTAGCGCTTTACCAATGGAATCAAATGTTTTTCTTCCCATGATAACATTATGATTTAGTGTTATTTCTCTGAATCTTTTTAATTCTCCCTTTATGAACCATGGGATCTTTCCATCATCTCCAATCACATAGTTAGAACTTAAAGCAGCTATGATTTTAATTAACATATAATTATACTGAAACAGGAGCTTTGATATGATCATATGGATCATAGTTAAGCAGTTCAATATCCTCATATTGATACGAAAAAATATCATCACGTTTATTAATTATCTCAACTTGAGGTAGTTTCTTTGGTTTTCGGTCAAGTTGCAATTTTGCCTGATTAATGTGGTTCATATAAAGATGGGCATCGCCCAATGTGTGAACAAAGCTTCCAAGCCCTAAGTTTAAGGTTCTAGCGATTAAAATTGTTAATAGAGAATAAGACGCAATATTAAAAGGAATACCTAAAAATACATCCGCACTTCTTTGGTACAACTGACATGATAACTTGTTATTAACGATATAAAACTGGAACAAGGCATGACATGGAGGAAGTCTCATATCATTTAGATCTCCTACATTCCAGGCAGATACAATATGTCTTCTTGAATCTGGACTACTTGTAAGTGAGTTCATTAAATTTGAAATTTGATCAATATCATTTCCATTAGAATCTCGCCAAGACCTCCATTGGACACCATATATTCTTCCTAAATCACCATTCTTATCAGCCCACTCATCCCAGATACTTACACCATTATCTTTTAAGTACTTGATATTAGAATCTCCTCTAAGAAACCACAATAGTTCATGAACTACTGATGGAAAATGTATTTTCTTTGTTGTCACCAGGGGAAATCCTTCGCTGAGATTAAATCTCATTTGATACCCAAAATAAGATAGAGTTCCTGTGCCTGTTCTATCATTTTTTTCATGACCTTCAGATAACAATTTTTTCAGTAAGTCTTGATATTCTTTCATAATGATTTTTTATATATTAATATTAGCCCAAAAATTATCATTGGAAAGGTAAGAATCTGCCCCATTGTAACCCAATCATAATAAATATATCCAATATGAGCATCCGGCAACCTTACAAATTCTATTAAAAATCTAAAAGTGCCATACAATAATAGAAAATATCCACTAATTATTCCCGCACGGACGTTTTTATTCTTTATGATAGTAAGTACCGCATAGAGGATTAAGCCCTCCAAAAAAGCCTCGTATAACATAGATGGATGTCTTGGATATTCGTCGACTGCAACAAATACAACGCCCCAAGATCCCGATGTAGGTATACCAAAAAGCTCAGAATTGATAAAGTTTCCAATTCTTCCGAAAAATAAACCTATCGGAACATACAATGCAATGATATCTGTTACATCGAGTAGTTTTATTTTATTCTTTTTGGATATGAATAAAGAGGCAATGAAAACACCAATTAATCCTCCATGAAATGACATTCCACCTTCCCATATATAAAATATACTCATAGGATTGTAAAAATAAAAACTTGGATCATAAAAAATTATATAGCCCAATCTTCCTCCAATTATAGCGCTAAAAAGAATCACCAGAGTGAATCTTTCAGCTTGGTACTCAGTCAACACAATTGTTTTATTTTTAGAGGCTTGAACTACAAGATAGTCTATAATTATGAATGATAAGGCATACATAAATCCATACCAATATAGTTTTATTGAAAAAATCTCAAACATGACGGGATTTATGTTATGAATATAAGTCATTGATGACTTATGATTATAGCAGTAACCCAATGTTTATATGACAGAAATAAATAAACTGATTAAAGAAAAGAGCTTATATCTCCAACAACATGCAGATAATCCTGTGTTTTGGTACCCATGGTGTGATGAAGCATTCGAAGATGCCAAAAAACAAAATAAACCTGTAATGCTTTCAATAGGCTATTCTGCATGTCATTGGTGTCACGTAATGGCTCACGAATCGTTTGAAGACCAGGATACAGCTGATTTTCTTAATAAAAATTTCATAAATATAAAAGTTGATAGAGAAGAACGTCCAGACATTGATAAAATTTATCAGATGTCTCAATCAATAATCACTGGCAAGAACGGAGGATGGCCATTAACAATCTTCATGGATAGTGATAAATTCCCGTTCTTTGGAGGAACATATTTTCCAAAGGATGATAAATATGGATTACCATCTTTTAAACAAATTTTAAAAAGAGTAATTCATTTCTACACTAATAATAAAACAGACATTAAATCTCAGAATATAAATGTTCTTGAAGTTTTCAATAAGCTACAAGAAAGAGAATCAGTTGAAAGAAAAATAGATAATGAGATGATTAACGAACTTAAAATGCAACTTGACTCAAGTATTGATACTATCAATGGAGGATTTGGATCGTCACCAAAATTTCCCCATTTCCCATCATTATCTTTTTATATCAATAATACTTTCTCAGCATTAGATAGAAAAAAAATTATACACACAGTTGATAGAATGTGTGTGAGTGGTATAAGCGATCCAATTGATGGTGGATTTTTTAGATACTCAGTAGATGATTTATGGATGATTCCACACTTTGAGAAAATGTTATATGATAACGGCCCGATGATGAGCGTATTGTGCGATAGCTTTTTTCATTTTGATGATAAATATTATCTTAAAAAAGCGGAAGAAATATTTGATTGGGGGAAAAACTTTATGACATCTAATGAAGGAGTATTTTATTCGACAATAGATGCAGACTCTGATGGGGAGGAAGGTAAGTACTATGTTTTCACTGGTAAAGAACTCGAAGAAAATTTCAATAAAACAGAGCTTGATCTATTAAATAAATATATTTTAGATCTAAGTAAACCTAATTTTGAAGGTAACCATCATCTTCACGTCTATAATAAAAAAGAGGCAGAGTTCAAATTAGATGTAGATAGATTTAATAATATTTTTAGTAAACTATCAAAAATACGAAATAAGAAAAATATACCTGGTATTGATAAGAAAATACTTTTATCTTGGAATTGTCTTTATATCAAAGGCATGATTAAACTTTATAAGATTACTCAAAGGAGTGAATGCCTAGATGTAATTGATACTGCATTAAATTTTATCATTAAAAATATGATAGATGATGATCTCGTATACTCATGTTTCAATGGAGAAGCATGTTTCCCAGGTTACCTAGACGACTATGCGCTTCTTGCATCAACTTTCATAGATTATTTAACTATAAGATGGAATAGAGACTATTTCGATATTTGCAAAAGATTGTGTTTTCACTTGATCCATGATTTTGAGGATAAAAAAAGAGGAGGATATTATTTTACCTCTAACAATCATGAAGAATTATTTTATAGGCCTAAATCAATATCAGATGATTCTATTCCATCTGGTCTCGTGTATGCGACGGATGTTCTTCTCAATATGGGTTATTTATCAGGAGAACAAGGATTTTTAGATTCAGCTTATAAATCAATTCGCTACATAAATAAATCATTTGGCGATAACATGACATCAAATGTAAGTGCAATTAACTTACTCAAGGAAGATGATTTGGAAAGAGAAATTATAATAATAAGAACTAATAAAGAAAGTTGGCAAAAGGTAATTAAAGAGAAAGCATATTATCAAAAAAATATATTTTTTATCAATAGTAGCGAGACTAATTTGCCAAATCCTATAAGTTTAAAAAAATCGAATAAATCCTTTGCCGCTTATATTTGCAAAGGTATGATATGTTCGGAACCTATTTTAAGTCTTACAGAGTTTTTAAAATATATCAATGATTTATAAGATCTATGGTACGGTGCTTTTATTTGTAAGGTTACCTTTCTTAATCCTATTAGTATTATTTGGTTTGATAACAATCATATTCTTCCCAAAAAGAATACATCTATTTAAGCCTATCCACTTTCGTATCATGATGATGTGGATGGACCTCATTGCCAAATTGATTGGAATACGAACTATCATTAATGGTAAGATAGATAGTTCAGTAAATTTATATGTTTCAAACCATGTGACTTATTTAGATATAATAATCATTAATAGATTATTACCAGTAAATTTTATCGCAAAAGATGAAATATCAGATTGGCCGATTATAGGACGTTTGGCGTCTAAAACAGGAACATTATTTATTAAGAGAGGTAATACTATAGAATCAGATAAAATGATTAACGAAATGCAAACAAGATTTTCTATTGCGAATAAGATTATATTTTTTCCAGAGGGAAAAATAGGCAATGGTAAAATGATCAAAAAATTTCACTCAAAACTTTTTAAATCTATAGCAAATGAAAATATATCTTTACAGCCTTTTGCAATCAGATATCCAAAAGAGTTCCCTGTTGATACAAATTATTCTAGAGAGTTATCTGCGAAAAGTGAAAATGGAATGATGCTAAGTTTATATTTAGATTTTTTAATGAAACCAAAGTCTTATGTCATCTTACACTTCATTGATAAAGTAGACGCACAAGACATTGATTCTGAAAGATTGTCGAATTTAGTAGCTGAAAGGATAAATAAGAAATTAGGTGAATTAGATTCTTAAATCATTCCTCTTCTATCGCCTTCT
>MDTG01346312.1_pt1 | contig 11894 bp, 8 predicted proteins | sample 811421 | NCBI WGS metagenome assembly MDTG01 (sample SAMN05326645, study PRJNA326480) | marine metagenome | isolation source: seawater | place: Pacific Ocean: South East | collected 2011 | reverse complement strand
ACTATGCCTCAAGCCCTTCCACCAAAAGATTACTCTGATTATGGAGCAGGATATAGCCCTCGAAACAGGCAAACAATGGATCTTGGTGCTAGGCAGACATTAGATATGTATAACGCTGGCGGCATCGTTTCTCTTGATCCAAATGACTTTAGAAGAAGAGTAAATGGCTTAGTTGATATGGATGACTCTATCCAAAGAATGCAATCAGGCGGTAGATTTACCACCACTACAACAAATCCAGTTTCATCAGGTGGATTTCCAGGGTTTGTTCCCGGTATGCCCTATGATCCTGTAGGAATGGGAGGTACGCCTTCATCAAGACAACAGGCTCTTAGAGGCAGAAGGCCAATTACTCCAGAAGAGCTAGATGCTAGGCTAGGATACACAGGGATGGCTGGATTTGGGCCAGAGATTAAATACTTCACTGACGAAGATCCCTTTGATCAAATCATAGCTCCTTTCTCTGATACAGCAAAAGCAGATCCAAGGCTTACCGATATTATGTTCGATTTTAATGTGGGCAATATAACTGGAGATCAGGTTAAAGAAGCAGTTGAGGCATTTGAGCCAAAAACTGAAGAGGCTACAGAAGTAGCGAAAGAAGGTGATCCACTGACTAATTTGCCAGATGACTATAATTATGCAGACCCAGAATACTTAAAATACATAAGGGATTACTATGCAAAGAATCCTATTCAATTTTCTATGGCTGAAGGCGGCGAGACAAAAGCAAATCCAGATACAAAAACTGATAGGCTAATTGAACTCGCACAACAGGCAATTAGAGGGGAACTGGCAGAAGAAGAAGCCGAAGTTATAATAAAAATGTTTATAGATGAGCTTGGTGAGGAAGCGTTTACAGCTTTAAGAGAAGTTACTCTTGAAGAAATTGTACCAGGATCTCAAAAAGAAGGAGAAATTGTAGGCCAAGGCGGTGGAATGGACGATCTAGTTCAAGGCATGATTGGCACACAACAACCTGTAGCAGTGTCTCCCGGTGAATACATTGTCCCTGCTGATGTAGTATCAGGGTTAGGAGATGGCAGTACAGATGCTGGGGTAAGCGAACTAGATGGTATGTTAGATAGAGTTAGAATGGAAAGAACAGCTACAACACAACAACCAGCACCTTTGCGTAAGGGAGGAGTGCTACCTGCATGAAACCACAACTAAAACCAATAGAGGGCTTTGACATAACAGAGCAAGTGATACCTGAATACACTGTAACTTTAGTGCCACCAAACTATATAAATACTGTATGGGAGGACTCAGAAAAACTTCTTCAAGGCGGTGTAGATAAATCAAAAGAAAGATGGAACATAGAGTTTTTATATCAGTCTTTGATGACAGGGGATCAACAGCTATGGGTTGCCTTTGACGAGAACAAAGAAATTGTTTCTGTTCTTACTACACAATTTATACCTTACCCTACCAAACTGTCTTTAGCGGTTCAGTTTGCAGGAGGTATTGAAAATCAAACTAAGACATCTATATTCAGTTGTGTTCTCAAAAAACTAGAACAGTATGCAGAAGAAAGTGGGTGTGATTGCGTGGAGTTCTGGGGCAGAAAAGGATTTAGTCAGTGGATGAAGAAAGCTGGCTACCAAGAAACAGCGGTATTTTACGAAAAGGACATAAACAATGGGCGGTAGATCAAGTGGGCCAAGCACTACAAGAAGCGAAGTAGTTCAGTCTAATCTTCCTGAATATGCTAGACCCTATTACGAAGAGCTATTAGGAAGAACGCTATACGAAACCACGCAGCCTTATGCCACTTATCCCGGCCAGAGGATGGCGTATTTTGATCCTTATGAAAGTTTAGCGCAGGAGGGTACTGCTCAGTTAGCAGTGCAAGGTGCGCCCTCACAAATAGGATCTGCGACAGATATAGCTACTCAGGTGGGGTATCAGCCCACAGGTCAAGGAATGGACATAGCTAGATCTTTCCAGCCTGAGTATCAGAGAAGCGGCTACTACGGTGGCAGTGTAGCTAACCCATATATGGTTGGCAGGTACATGAATCCTTATCAGCAGCAAGTCGTTGACATAACCAAGCGAGAAGCTAGAAGAGATTCAGACATACAGGCTAATCAACTGGCAGGACAAGCGGCTCAATCAGGTGGTCTAGGTGGTTACAGAGAAGCCATCATGCAATCAGAGCGAGAAAGAAACCTTGGGCAGAGGCTAGATGACATTCAGGCACAAGGTGGATTAGCGGCCTATCAACAAGCCATGCAGGGCATTGAAGCAGACAGAAGAAGCAGGCAGATAGAAGACGAAAGACAAATGATGGCAAGACAACAGAATGCTGCATTGATGGAGCAAAGATCAAGACTAGGATTAGCTGGTCTAGGCCAAGACATGGCAATGCGTGGACAGTCACTAGATGCGGCTAGATTCTTAGGAGATCTAGGCAAAGCAGATCAAGCAATGGCTCTTGAAAGACTTGGAGCCTTGGGCGGTATTGGTGAGATCAGAAGAAACATGGATCAAAGATCTCTCGACATGGGATACGAAGACTTCCTCAGACAGAAGACTTATCCTGTCCAGCAACTCAATCTGTTTAGTCAGATGTTGCAAGGATTGCCTGTATCTCCAGAACAAACAAGATCATTGTACGGTGGGCCGACAGCCATGCAACAAGCTTTGGGTGCTGGTATTGGTGGATTAGGTCTGTATAGAGCATTGAGAGGTTAGAATGAATATTCTTGAGCAAGAAGATTATATAAAAGGCGCACCAGATGAAATGCTGGTTGAGTTAGCACAGATGCCCACACAGTTTCCTGGATTTTTAATTGTCTCAGAAATACAGAGAAGACAAAAAATGAGACAAGCTTATGCGGCTAGTCAACAAACGCCCCAACCGACTGTGACCGATCAAGTGGTTAGTCAAGCGGTAGCTGAAATGCCGCCACAGCCAATGGCTCCCCCTATGGAAATGGCCCCACCTCCCTACGAAACTAGAGTTGTGCAGAGAGGAGGAAGAAGAATACGAAAGCCAGTAAGAAGAGAGGAACAAATAGTTAGTGAAGGCATAGCATCTCTTAATGCTAATCCTGACGAGCTTATGAATGCCGCAATGGGTGTTTCTATGGAAGAGCCTGTAAAAATGAGTGGGGGAGGAGAGACCGTACAAGAGTTACAAGCCCTTGTTGCTTCTGGACAGATTAGTGAAATGGATAAAGCTAGGCTTGAAGATTTGTTGAGGGCGGCTGGTGAAATGGAGGCCATGAGAAACTATCCTAGACTAAGCTATGCCTCTAATGTGTCTAGTGATTCTCCTCCTGACAATGTAATGCAATTAGCAAGTTTAGTTGAAAATTTAGAAAAAAAACAAAAAGTGCCTGAATATTTTACAAACACAGCAGTAGAAAAAGATGCACGAAAAATTACTGACGCACAAAAAATAGATCCAGAAATTCAAAAAGCAGTGCTTGCCCCCAATGTTCCTAGTGATAGGTTAAAGCAAAGCTTTTACAATCCAGATCAAGTTAGCACTGACCCACTAATGAGAACAACGAGTGGCGTTGGGATGGAACCCATTAATCCTCTAATGACTTACAATCAACCTGTCGGCCCAATAGATGTCCCACCAGCAAGGCTAGGGCAAGTAGAAGGATTTTTGCAAGAAATAGAAAGAAATCGTGAACGAGGCAAAGATAAAAGTGCTGATATTTTTAACTTAGGTCTAACCCAAGACAAAGATAAGTCTGGAAAAAATACTTTCTTAGAGCTAACAGGAGCAAAAACAACAGGAACAAAATCAAAAGACCAAGAACTGGCTGACGAAATTAACAACAAAGGCGATCAAAATATATATAGTTTAGAAGATAGACAAAGCCAATTTGGTATTGTTGGGCCGCCAGCCCCACAAGAAAAAACTTCATCAGGGCTGTTTGCTGAATCAGACAGTTTTTACAAACCTAAAATAGCAGAAGCGTTGCAAGACATAAAAAGATCCAGACAAGAATTGGCTGATTTCAATATAGAGTCTGACGATATAGAAGCTGGCCTAGAAGAAGAAATCACCTATCAAAATATGGGAGTTGATCTGTCTGACGTAATAGGCAAATACAAGTCTAGGTTAGAAAAAGAAATAGAAACAGGCAGGAAAGATGCAGTCAATTTTGCAATAGCTCAACTTGGAGCTTCTTACTCAAAAACAGGAAACATAGGAGAAGCAGTAGGAGAAAGCGCAAAGGTTGCTATGGCGTTAAAAGACACATCAAGGAAAAGATCAGATGCACTGTTTGGCCTAGCAACGGAAGCAGAGATCAAGCAAAAAGTTAATGAGTCAGCAATAGGATTAAGAGAAGCAGAGGCAAATCAAGCAAGAAAAGTAGCGTTAGCAGGCGTAAGAGGAAAGCAGTTAGATAGACTGTATAACGCAACCAAAGATAAGCTTATTTCAGACACAGGGTTGTTCACTGCAATAGCAAAAGCTAAGTACCAAGACGCTTACAATGTGCAAGCATTAACTGTATCTGAGAATAGATTGATGACCGCAGTATTTTCTGAAGCTGGCGAATTGTTTGAAGATCTATTGGAAAGAGGTGCGTTTGATCCAGAAGACGGCTCAAGAGAGCTTACGGCAGATGAGGCTATAAATAAATTCGGAGAAATCTTAGGAACCTTAACCCCAGAATCAATAAGAGATAAGTTTGATTTTGATAAATTTAATAAAACAAAACCATAAAAAAGACATACGAATATGTCAATAGAAACCTTTAGACAACAAGCTCCAGAGTTTAACGACTTAGATGACAAAGAATTTTTTGATGCTGTCTATAATAAATACTATCCGTCTGTAGACAGAGCTACATTCGATCAAGCAATACAGGAATCTTTGCAAGCGCAAGAGCCTGAATCCATTGTGGATCGTGCCATTAACGAGGCAGAAAATAATCCTGACTTCATAGATCAGATTGAAGGGTTTGGAAAAGGGATAGTAGAAGGTGCTGTCAATTTCGGAGAGGCTGCCGCATTAGGTTCAATAACTCCTACTGGCGAAGAAACAGAGTCCTCTGTCAGAAAAGGCATATTAGATACAACTGATTATCTTAAAAGCTTTGTTTCTCCTGATATGGGAGAAGAAGATCTTGCTGGAAGAAAAGTAGGACAGGCTTTTGGTTCGTTTATTCCTCCTGCGGCAGTTGCCCTTGCTCCTTATGTTGGTTTGCCTATAGCCGCTACAGCCACTGTTGCCGCACAAGTAGGGGAAGCTTCTGAAAGGGCGAGAGAAGAAGGAGCAACAGAGGCAGAGATAGGAACAGCCGCAGCAGCAGGCATACTCCCAGGTGTTATAGACATACTGCCTATTAAAAAAATTAAAGAGTTAAGAGAGGTTATAGGAGATAGTGGCGTTAAAAATCTAGCCACTAGAGCTAAAAGAGTAGCAGAGGTTGGTGGGATAGAAGCCGCAACAGAGGTTGCTACTTCTGCAATTCAAAACCTTATTCAAAAAGGGGTATACGATCCATCTAAAGAAATCGTTGGAGGCAAAGAACTTTCTCAATATGCGGAAGAGGGAAGTCTCGGATTTATAGTTGGTGGAGTTGTCCAAGGAATCTTAGATTTAGCGTTGCCGTCTAAGAGAGGCACAAAAACAGATATAACTAAAGAAAAAGAAGACGCATCTAAACCAGAAGAAACAGACACCGTTACACCAGAAGACGATGTTGCAGACTCTACACCTTTAGTTGAAGAAGATGATTTTGTTTTGCAGGAGGGTGCTTCTCAAAGCGGTGTAGATATTAGCAAATATTTTAGAGGTGAATATTCTTCTCAAGTGGAGGCTTACGTTGTAAGAACTAACGAGATACTGAAAAAAATAAACGATGCGAATGAAAGATTAAAAAATAAAGACATAACTCCGAGATCAGAAAAAGTAAATAAAACAATACTGCAAACCCAAAAGAAAAGGTTAGAGGAGGTTGCAGGGGAAGGCAGGCCAGAAGGGATAAGTGACTTTGGGTACAACGATAATTCTCAAAGAATCAATAATGCAATTAATTTAGCTAATAATGTTTTAGGCATTACTCCTGTTCAAGCAGGTTCTTCTTTTGATAAGAAAGAAGATGAAAAAATTTCTTCTATTACCGAAGAAAAACTATCAGAAGATATATCAAAAGACAGAAAAAACTCTAGGCAAAAAGCTAAAAGTAAAACAAAAAAAATTATTAAAGATAAAAACCCAGAATCTGTTATTGGATCTTACACTGAAAGTAATTCTAAGGTGCAGGAAGACTTAACAGATCAGCAAGAGTCTAATAAGCCGCCAAACTCTTACGAAACAAAAAGTTTTGTTTTAGGAACAGAAGACGGAAAAGTAAATTACGGCAAAACAAAATCTATTCTTTATCAAGTTGCAGATAGATTAATTGGTCTCAAAGACATAGAGGCAAAGATTAATTTAAACAGACAAGAGCAGGGTTTAAACCCTATAACCACATTAGAGTCTGCCTACGATAGAGAAGAAAGTATTCCAGGAAAAGCTGGAAACTTAATGCGAGAGTTTGAAGAAAACAGACTAAAGCCTATAGCAAAAGATATTGCTGAAGCGAATACAAGTTTAGAAGAAGTAGACAATTTTCTCATCCTTAGACATGCCATTGAAAGAAATAACAGGTTGCAAAAGCGTTCTGAAAAGATTGATCCAGAAGTTAATCCTGCTTCTGGAGAAATAACTATAGATGACAAAAAACAATTACTTACTAATTCATTTGTAAAAAAACAAATGAAAGAAAAATACGACATAGATTGGGATGATGTTTCTGGCACATGGAAAGGAGGAAACGAAAAAGCACAAAAGCTTTTTGATATAGCTAAAAAAACAGATCAGATAGTTAATGAAACTAGAGAAACAATGATTAACACAGGCTTAATTAGCAGAGATGCTGGAGATTCAATAGGAGCCATTTACAAATATTACACTCCGCTAAAGGGTAAAGCTCAAATTGACGATATTGATGAGGTTGATTTTGGAACCACTGGAAAAAGCTATAGTGTCAAAGGAACAGAAATTTATGCGGCTGGAGGTAGAGGATCACAAGCAAGCTCTCCTATAGGGAATATAGTCAAAGATGCTCAGAACACTTTTAAAAGAGGATTAAATAACAAAGAGTTTGGGCAGACGTTAGTTAATCTAATAGAAAACAATCCAGACAAAGACTTCTGGGAAGTGTACTCGCCTAGAGGCAGGAAGTATGAAAAGCAGTTTAGTCGGAAGTTTAAATATATCGGAGAAGATAAAAAATATATTCAGAAAAACGAAAAGAATCAAGATATACCATACGAAGCTATCCCAGAGGGAGCAAACAAAAAAGATTTTTTAGAAACAATAGAGTATTTGCCACCTAAAGACTTTACCACTGCCGATGGAAGAGACCTTATAGGTGTTAAGATTGACGGCAAACAATACTTTGTAGATATAAAACAAGACGAAAAACTTAGAAAAGCTTTGTTGGCTGATCCAGAAGGTCAAATGAACGCACTTTTAAGACCTTTTGGTATGATTAATAGATACCTATCATTTGTCAACACATCACTTAATCCAGAGTTTGTTTTAGGAAACTTTACAAGAGACATACAAACCGCAGTTTACAATCTCCTTGCAGAACAAGAAATGACTAAAGGCAAGGCAAAAGATCAGAAACTAATAAAAGAAGTTCTGAAGCAAACCATTCCTTCCGTGGGAAGATTTTACAAAGCGGTAAGAAGATACGATCCCAAAGACGGCACATTTAAAGGGAATATGCTTGGCCTTAGCCAAAAAGACTTAGGCAACTTTAAAGACTTTGTTGAGTCGGGCGCAAGAGCAGATTGGTACTATGTCAAACCAGTAGAAGAACAAATTGATAATATGAACACTTTAGTAGACATGGCTAAAGGTAATTTTAAAGGCAACTTTAAAAAAGGATACAAAGCAGTATTTGATTTTGTTGAAGATGCAAACTCATCTGTAGAAAACGGAGTTAGGCTTGCAACATTTGTTGCTTCAAGAGATGCCTTGTTAGAAAGAGGTATTGCTCCTGATTTAGCGAAAGCTCAAGCCGCAACACTAGCAAAAAATTTAACTATTAATTTTAATAGAAAAGGCATGATGGGAGATATGTTAAATTCAACATATCTGTTTTTCAACGCCAGCATGCAAGGAAGCATGAACTTAGTTAGAGGAATGAATCCTTTGGACAAGGATTCAAGCAGAATTAAGCAGGGAGTAATTGGAGGTTTAGCAGGCTTCGGTGCTTTAATGTCTTGGTTAGGAGAAGAAGAAAGTGAAATAGATCCTATGTCAGGAAGATCTTATTACTCTCAAATACCTGACTATATTAAAGAAAGAAATATAATAAAAATTCTTCCTATGGATACAAACATTAAAGACAGCGGAAACATAAACAATACTCATATAAGAGAAGGGAAAGAAGTTAAAGACGGACAACCTTATTTCTTAGTTCCTTTGCCTTATGGTTACAATGTTTTTTATCTTTTAGGAAATGTAATGGGAGAAATGTCTAGAGGAACGAAGTCTGCCACACAAGCTACCTCTATGTGGCTAAGTTCTTTGGCTGGTTCTTTTTCTCCAATAGGCGCACCGAATAGCCCTATAGCTTTTGCTCCCACCGCATTTAAACCAGCACTTGAAATAATCGCAAATGAAGATTATTTTGGTGCGCCAGTATTTAAAGACCCAATGGCCTTTGGTCAGTATGGCCCTTATTCAACAACACATTTTAAAAACACCAATCCTTACTTGTCCCAAACCACAGAGTTTCTAAATAATCTTTCTCAAAGGGTTGCAGATCCAAGTGAGTTGCCCACAAAATACGAAAGAAGTAATCTTGATAAAACCTTTGGAAGTCTGATGTCTCCAGACACAATAGAACACTTAATAGAATTTGCCTTGGGTGGGGCAGGTAAGTTTGTCCTTAGAACAGAAAGCTCATTAAGAAACAAGTTAGAGAACAAAGAATTAGATCCTAATAGATTTCCTTTTGTTAGAAAATTTTATGGAGAAACTAATAGTAGCGATCTTCAAGCAGAATACTATGACCGTATAGATAAGCTCAAAGAAAAAAAAGTTGCTCTTAATGAGCTTCCTAGACAGAAGAGGGCAAGGTGGAGAAAGGAAAATTATGAGTATGTCAGAATGCTTAGAAGAGTAGATCGCTTTGAAAGCAAGATAAAAGACATAAGAGAAAAAAGAAACAAAGCAATAAAAGAAGCAGAAGAAAATCCTATGAAAGCATTGTCTCTGCCCAAAAAAGAAGAGCTATACGATAGACAGGAAGACATTCAGTATAAAAAATTTAACAGGTTATATGACAGAATAGTAGGCAGATTAGAATAACTGTGCTAGGCTAATACTGTCGTATGGATCTCCAAAAATGCGACTACTTTACAATCATGGATGTAACACCTTTCGCCCCTCTTTCGAGGGGCTTTTAATTTATGTTAGATACTTTTCTACAATCAGTCTTGTAAACCTTCTTTCTAGGATAGCGTGGTCAGCACAATGATGAGGCTTCCGTTTTCTTTTTCTGTGCCAGATCAAATGAGAAACGTCATGGACAATGTTTGCCCATCCCGATTCCGTGTTGATCTTTAATGTATTATGGTTACGACTCTCCTCCCAAGTGTGGCGATTGCCACTTGTTTTCTTAAACGAGCTATAAGGGAAAAGCCTTTTTGGATGTTCAGATTTCCAAAACTTTTTGATTGCTTTTGTTGCGGTGTTCAAATCAACCTTTTGTCTGGAAGCGTTATTAACCTCATGGTGAGGAGAGACATTATTGTCTCTCCATAACTGATGAGTTTGCTCGTAGATAGACATGGCTTCTTGCGATACTTTCATATCGCATACTCCTTCCATCCTTTGCCTTGATCGCTCAAGGAAAGTTTCAGAGGAGATCCGCAATCACTCTTTCTCCCCTTCACCCACTTTCTTCCTATGGATGTAAGGTATCCATATCGCCAACCGTTGTCCCAATAGGTAACAACTTGATAGCCTCGCCTTTTTATCTGCCTGCTTGTTAAAACGTGTTTGTTTCTTTTGACGGTATAAGATGTAAAAGTTCTTTTTATAGCCATAAAATATTTCTCTCTATTTTTTTGTTGAGAAATTATTTTACCACATATCTATTTGTTTAGTCAAGCACCTTGTATTTAAAGGTTTAGCGGTTGTGTTGTTTATAGCTTTGCAATCTTCCAATGTTTATTAAAGAACTCTTGTTCCCACCGAATCTCTCTTTCCCTTCTCTGCTGACGATCCACTCTCTTTGGGTAGCATGTATCGCACCATTGCTTTCGAGGATCTCGCTTAATAGGACGCTTGTTGTCGCAGACGGTGTTGGAGCATAGTATCTTTTCTGAATCATCCATTTATTGTTACCAGTCCTTCATCAATCATTATCTTCCAAGTTCTCTCAAGACCACGCATCTGACATTTCAGTATCTCTTCTTTTGATAAGTCAGTCTTAGCTCTTCCATCAATTACATCATGGCAGGCACTACAGCCATAGACTGCAAAGTAGTCAGGACTCTTTAATGCCATGCCTTTGTGCGAAGAGTTTAAATGACAAAGTACGGTTGTCTCGGTGTTGTTGTTGCAATAAGGAAAGATCTGTAGAGTGCATTGCTTGTTCCTAGCAGACTTCCTTATTCCATGCTTCATGCTCTAGCTCTTCTATCCTTTGCGTACTCAATCCGATATTGCCATCCACCTGTTATATCAGTGATGAAAAGTTTTTCTCCATCATAGCTTTCTACCTCACCCCGATATGTCCAGACAAACCTATCTACGGATATTTCGTTTTTGACAAAGGACATTCCTTTCTCTGTCACTCTCCATTTACCGCCTTTACCTAGAGAGTCTCCAATCTTTTCAACAAGACCCCAGTATCTTAGCTTTTGAAAGTTACATCTATGGTTATAATCGAGAGGCATATCTTTTATATCGTGAGGCTCTGTGTCCCCAAATGCCACTACGACTTTAGCTAAAGACCTGCATAGTCCCTTAGATAGTCCATGCTTGTACTCAACAAGCTTCGCCCCACAACACTCACAATAGTTTGTATCTCCTCTTCTCATTTACGCCTCCTTGATTTTGTCCTTGGTAATCGTCACTCCCTCTCTATCTTCTCCAACACAGTACAGTTCAAACTGTAATTTGTTGTCGTATCTGAAGTCATCTCTCACTTTGACTCCTGCCTCTATGCACAGTTCTAAGGATTGGTAAGCCCCTAACTCTGTGTAAAAAGCAAATGTAAAAAGATATAGCTTAATCACTGCTGCCCATGTGGAATTTTTCTTCCAACAAGTCTCTGTATTGTAATAACGCTTTACCTCTCAACATAGAATTTTGCTTAACTGATTTGTCTCTGTTCCTCCAGACCTTGGTGGACTTCTTCTTGTCGCTAGGCTCTATGCCTGTAAAACCAAACAGATCGTGGCTTAAAAGCTTTTGCCACACATTGATATCTCTCATTCTTCTGACACCGCCCTGTGTAACTTGGACGCATTCAAAGCCCATGTTTCTCCAGAAGTTGTTAGCGGCTATGTCACTTCCGCATCTCAAGGCAATGGTCTTCGCCCCACCAATAGAGCCTAAATCCTCAAGTCGTTTGCATAAACCTGCACCGTACCAGTTGCCTCTCAGGTCATACTCTATGCAGGCTTGGTGTATCTTCAAGGGCAGGTCTAACCTAATTGATCCGTGGTACAAATACCCTGCATGGGCATTGTTTACCAACGCGAGAAGTATTCTTTGATTTTCTATCTCTCTTTCAAAAACTATCTTAGGATAAAAGCTCAAGTCTTCAGCGTTTTTTTTCTGCAAGAAGTCTATGTATGTTAGATCATCTTTGCTTGCGTACTTTATGTCTAACTGCATTAGT
>MDTG01260552.1_pt1 | contig 11894 bp, 9 predicted proteins | sample 811421 | NCBI WGS metagenome assembly MDTG01 (sample SAMN05326645, study PRJNA326480) | marine metagenome | isolation source: seawater | place: Pacific Ocean: South East | collected 2011 | reverse complement strand
ACGAAGCTTCATCTCTAAGGCTATCCCCTTGCCCATAATTCCTTCGCAATTCACCGTATTTACAATGACTTTGCAGCTTGTATTAAATAAATTTCCTTTAATTTGCGTTACCATTTAAACTTTTATCGCTTAATATTCGACTAAATTTCATAATTATTATATTTCTCTAAATATATTATATTACTGAATGACTGATATTGCTAAATTTATTTCTAACCTCCAAATAACATATGACTCAGGCTTTGGGGACGATCTTGCGAAAGATTTTTATTCACCATGTTTAGAAAACTGTACACAATATAAAAGATTCACAGGTGATTTTACAAGTAATGTTATTTTTGATTGGGGAAAGGCCTTAACAAAAATTATAGAAAGAAATGATGGACAATGTATTGTAAAAATCATTGCTAATCCAAATCTACTTGAGGATGATTTGCAAATATTAAAGGAAACCCTAGATCCAAAAGTAAAAGAGAGGATCTTAGAAAATCACTTAGAAAACTTAATAGATGAAGCAGAAGATCTCATTAATAAAGACCTTGAACAAAAAAAAATTAGAGAAGTAAAGTTAAAAATATTTGCTTATTTAATAGTTTCAAAAAAATTAATAATTAAGTTTGGTTTTCCAAAGCATGTTGATAGAGCAAATGTTTTTCATACTAAACGAGGTGTTTTTTATTTTGATAATAATTTAAAGGTTGCTTTTGTAGGAAGCTCAAATGAAACGCATGGCGGTCATCATGCAAACGTAGAGTCTATTGATGTTTACCATAACTTAGATAATGAAAATAAACATTTAAATAAAGCTGAAGAAAGATTCGATTTAGCTTGGCAAGGCCATGCTCCTGGATTTGATACCGTTAGAGTCAGGGAAGAAAGTTTAAAAAAACTTAAGAGTTATGCTCCAAAAAATATTAAAAAATTTAGGGAAGAAAATAAAAACATAATAAAAGAAATTCTTAAAGAGGATACAGTTATGGGTTCAGCACTAAAAAAAGCGATTCAAAAATCTCAGGAAAGTAAAACAATAAAAAATGTTAAATATATTCCAAGCAAAGATCCATATTTAATAAATGATTCAAAAAAATGGGATTTTCAAAAAGAGGCAAGGGATATTTTTATTGAAGAAAAAATTGGCATACTTGAAATGGCAACAGGAACTGGAAAAACAAAAACTTCTTTGGGAATATTATCTGAGCTTCTTAATCAAAAAAAAATTAATAAAATTATTATTCAAATGGATGGTAATGCTCTTTTATCTCAGTGGGATGAAGAAGTAACTAACGAATGGTTAGAAACGAGACCAGAAAATATTAGAGTTGTAAGAAATTTTAAAAATTTTAAAAAGTTAGATTTATTTAAACAAAATTATGACAATAAAGAAAATATAGATTTATTAATAACTAGTAGATCAAATTTATTAGAAGTGTTAAATTTCATACAAAATAAAGACAATACGAAAACTATAATCATACATGATGAAGTTCATGACTTACCAACTGACAAATTTATTGAAAAAATTCATGGTTTTCAAAAAAATATAGAATATAGACTTGGTCTTTCTGCGACTGTTAAAAATGATTACATTGAAGATAGGAATGAGAATTTGTTCAAAGAGGTAGGTCCAATAATATTTAGATTTGGATTAGATAAAGCAATTGAAAGAGGTGTATTGGTTGAGCTTGATTTTATTCCATTGTATTATGATCTCACTGAAATTGAAAAACAAGAAAGATCTAAAAAACGTCGACAACTTCATTCAATAAAGGATAATGAGCCTGGAGGTCTTAGTAGGAAACAACTAATGATTCTAATTGCTAGATTTAACAAAGAAGCTGAAAATAAAATTGAAATTTTTAATAATTTTTTAAAAAAAAATCCTAATATTTTAGAAAACTGCTTTATTTTTTCTCTCACCCATGATTATGGTAATAAAGTCCTAAAAAAAATACTGAATATTACGCCTTATGTAAAAACATATTACGATGAAGGTGCAGATACAGAAAATCTAAAGAAATTTTCAAATGGTGAATTAAAATGCATTGTAAGTTGTAAATCATTGTCACAAGGTATTAATTTAAATAATTTAAATAATGTCGTCTTTTTCTCAATAGATGGAAGAAGAGAGTTTATTCAAAGACTTGGAAGAGTCCTAAGATCAAATCCAAAAAATCAAAATAAAAAAGCATTAGTAATAGATTTCTTTGAAAATGAACAGTTTGAAAAGCAAAAAGGATCTGATTATGATAGATTTGAAGAATTAAATAAATTATCAACTATTAAATTTAATAAAATGTATGCCAATTGATGACACTATAAAATCAAAAATTAAAAAAGTATTTCAAGAGGACTCGCAATCTTCAGAACTTACCGAAAATACAATTAAATATTTAGATAAACTTTCTGAAGAGAAATTAAACAGATCCCAAAAAAATGAAATTATCAAACAATTGTTAGAGAGTACTAAAACTTTATAGTTATGGATGTAGAAATTTTAAGCTGGAAAAGCAAGGGTCTTAGATGCCCAGATCTAGAAATAAATCTAGAAGGAGCTGGAAAAAATCTTACACTACTTCAAATGCCAAATGGTACTGGAAAAACAACTACATTAAATCTAATTAAAAAATGTTTTCATGAAGATACAGGCCTTTCAAAAGAAGAAATTTTGGAATTCAGAAGAACTGAAGAAGATAATGATAAGGGTGAATTTGAATTAAAATTAAATGTAAATAATCAAACAATAATAATACTTTTAAACTTTAATTTTAAAGAAGGTAAATTAAGCTATCAAACATCTGGTGCTCATACTGGAGGCCTTCAACCAGGCTTGATACTACCTAATGAAATATTAAATGTAGTTGATAAAAAATTTGTTGATTTGTTATTTTTTGACTTAGAATTTGCCAGAGGCCTATTTAAAAATCAAAGAACTGAGGCTAAAAATGCAATCGAAAAATTATGCAAAGCTCATCTTATAGATGAAACAATTAAAGATTTAAAAAATTTCCTTACTGATGAAAGAAAAAAGCAACGTCAAACTAGAGATCAAGTTAAATTAAAAGCAAAGCAAGACTTAGAAAATGATCTTACAGCACTTGAAGAAAAAAAAGAAAAACAAGACGAAAAGTTAAAAAAAGTCGAAGAATGGTTAAAAAATGAAAGTAAAAAAATTTCTGAACTAAAAGTTGAAATTCAAGAATATCTTGATGAGTACAGTGAATCTAGAAACAGAATTGAAACTGCAAAAAAAAATGAACAAAATAAATATGATGCTTACAAGGATTATTTGAATGAATGTTTTCAAAAAATAAAAAATATTGGAAACTTAAATGAAAATTTTTATAATAACTTAAAAAATTTCTATACCGGTTTAGAAAAATTAAAATTACCACAAGCAGATGCTGAACAGTTTTTTGATGAGCTACTAGACCCAGATAACAAAATATGTATTTGTGGAGAACATTTAAATGATGAAAAAAGACAAACTATTAATGATAGAAAAAAAGAATTTCTTTCTTCAGAAGATACTGGGGTAATAAACTCAATAAAAAATAAAATTAATAAAGTAGATGATTTTAAAGAAGATATTTCTAAAATTATAAATAAAATTACGAAATATCAATTTGATTATGATGAAGCAAAGCAAAGAAGAATAAGCACTGAAACAACTGTTCTTGGTGAAAGTAAAGTAAAAAAGCAGCAATCAGAATTAAATAAATTAAGAGAGGAAAAAGTAAAAAAAGAAGAAGAGAAAAAAAGACTTCAAGAGCCTTGGTCAAAAGATGATGGGATTAGCACAGAAAGTATTATTTCGTTAATAAAGCAAATTAATGAGAAGCAAATAGAGCTATCAAAAATATCTGGAACTTTAAAAATTACTCAACAAGCTAATAAATTAATAAATTTATTGGAAAAATCTAAAGATGAAGCTGTTCAAACAATTGCTGATGAGCTTGTCGATGAATGTAATAAGAAAATAGAAATCATGTTATCAGAAGATCCAATTTTCATAAGTAAAATTGATAACTACCTAATTTTAAAAGGCAATCAAAAACAAGGTAGTGTTGGCCAAGAAGCTAGGATTGGTTATGTATTTTTAACTACTCTTCTCGACAGAACTACATTCAAATTTCCACTAATCGTTGATAGCCCAGTAACCGGTATGGATGGCAGAGGCAGAGAAGTCACCTCTGAATTTATTGTAAGTCTAAAAGGTCAATACATAGGTTTTATTATAGATACCGAGAAAAAAGATTTTGCTGATAATTTGTTTAAACTAAAAAATGGTCAGATTAATTGTATTACAGCTTATCGAAAAACAGTAACTACTTACGACTGGGATCTTCAGGCAAAAAATTATGTCAATGATTTTGGGAATTTCACAAATGGAATCGTCATAAATGGTAAAGAATTTTTTGATAAATTTACTTTAACGAAAGAAGGAAAATAATAATGTCTTTTAATTTTTTTATATCCTCAAAAAATGATGATAAATTTTTAGATATGAAGGATTTTTTTAATGAAGTAACAAACATCAAAACTGCTAGAGGCTATAAAATAATTGATGAAAGTCCTATAAACTCTGAAATGGACATATTTTTGATATGTCTACTTATTGGAATTAATCATAATCTTACTGAAGAAATTAATAATTATGAAAAAAGAGAATTTTCTAAAAGCTACATCCAATCATATGATAATTACTCAACAATTATAAATGCAATTTTTTTATCTAGATGTGTATTAAATCAAGTGAATGAATTTAAAAATAAAGAAAAAGTTAGAGCAATAATAAAAAAGCTTATAGACCCTTCAGATAGAAAAAATGAACTTACTCCAGTTGCATTAAATTTAATGAATAGTTTTGCTTTGGGAGGGTATATTAAACTTTTAAAAGAGTTCAATTATAAACCGCCCACAGATATATCTGTATTAATGGTAAAATTTTTTGAACTGATAAAAGTTAATTAATATTCAAAAATTGGTTTATTGATCGATTTCTATGATTAAAAACTAAATAAATTCCTCGGTTAATGTGTGCTCGAAGAAATTTATTTAAGTTACTTTTAGTTATTTCAATATTATTTTTTCTAAGATTCCTAATTAACAAACCAATATAAACTGGGCCATACTTTCCAGAAAAGGTTTCCCAGGTCATTTCAACACCATCAGCTGCTTCGTCTACATTTCGAGGAAGTGCATCATCTTTAATCGATATACAAAATGCTAATCTACATAAAACATTCCAGTACTTAATTTTTGTAATTGCTTTTAGACGAACAAGAGAATTTTTATTTTGTGATGAAGTAAAAATAGTCTCCATTTGAATGTCTTTAAAGTTAAGCATTATAAAAATATCCCTCTTCTACTTTACTTCCGTTTTCTTTAGTATCAAAATTGACAAGGTAAGATTTTGCAATACTATTTTTCATTTTACTTAAATAATTTTTATTAATTTCTTCATCAGTTGAAAGAAGAATAACCTGGTGAGAAGCATTTGGAAAATATTTATCAACTAAGTTTAATCGGTGTTTAGAGTCTAGTCTTCCAAGCGGTGTATCAATAATAGTTGGTGACGTTTTATTTGATGTACGAGCTAGTGCCCACAAAATTGCAACTGCTAAAAGCTGTCTTTCTCCAGCAGATAATTGATCCGTTTCTAATACACGGTCTTTATTATCAAATAATAAAAGTTCAAAAGTTTCTATTTCAATTTGAACTTTTTTTAAGAAATTTCTTTTTCTAATTAATGTATTAAAACAATCTGCAATTTCTTTTTGCAATTTATCAATATGATAAACTAAAACCTTCTTTTTAAAGTTTTCCATAATAATCTTGGTTTTGTCTGAATAATTCACAAATCGTTTAGCATCTAATGCTTTGGTTTGAACCTCTGCATCAATTTCATATAACTTTTTTAATTTAGCCTCGATAGGCTTTTGCTCGTGTTTCTTTGATGCAATTTGTTCATTAAATTGTCTGATATTAGCCTCAAGACCAATAAGCTTTTCTTTTAGTTTCTTTTGATTATCAATTAATGGTTTGATTGTATTGTCTGATGGAATTTTTTTAATCTTTAGCTCTAAAGTATCAATTTCTTGTATTGTTTTATCATACTGCTTAGAAAGTTTTTTTTGAGCCTCTTCAGTCTTGGGTAAAGACTCGTTGAGATAATTATTAAGTTGATACAGATTTAAACCTGCAATATTTGCAAGGCTTTGTCTGTTCTGATCCAAGCTTTGGGTTTGCCCTTTTAAGAATTCTGAAAGCTTATTTAAAAATTGATCATCTTTACAATGGTCTTTTGAAAAGGATTGAACATCATCAGATAATTTTTCTTTGGCTGATTTGGTTTCTTCACTTTCATTTTGTTTTAGATCTTGTGATAATAATTCTCTCAAATCTTTTAAATTATCTCTTACAAATAAAAGTGGTCCATCGTTTGCAATAAGGTCTATAATTTGTTCATGAATTTCTTCAAGTTGAGCCTGTTTATCTATCAGCTGTTTTTCGATTTCTTTTCTAGAATTATAAAAATTTAAACCGCTTTTTTCGAGCTCTTGGTCTATACTTTTTATCGTAAATTTAACTTTACCTGCCTCATCCTCAATTTTTATCTTTTTATCCTCTAGACTTTTTGCATCTTTCTCTATTGCATTAATTTCCTTATTTAATTTATCAATCTCACTCTTTTGTTTGTCATCTTTCGTAACTAAAGAGGCTTTTTTTCGAAACTCATTTAAATCATCTTGAAGTCTAGTTACGATTTCAAGACCTAGCAATGAATTAATTGATTTTTTTAAAACCTCTTTTGATTGGTCAAGATCGGCTAACTGCTCAATCTTTTCTCCATCAAAGAAGAATAGCTGGGCTACTTTTGATGGTAAAATCTGTTCGATATAATTATCCCAATCTTGAGTTACAACCTCACTGAATTCATTATCAATATAAACATGAAAAGTTTCTTTAATTTTTACATTAACTAATTTCCATGATCGGTTGACTTTAAAACGTTCAGTTTCTCCCTTATTTTTTCGGGTAAACTCTAGAGTAATTTGAGCGCCATCAGTAAGGTGATCTTTATTAATCGATTTTTCTAAAAACTTTTCATAAGACAAATTTTGACTTTTAAAAATATTTGAATTCTTTCCGTAAAGCAAAAAGTCAATCGATTGAAGAAAAGTGGTTTTTCCAGATCCATTCATGGCACCAATTAAAATAATTGGTTTCTTTTTATTTGTCGTTTTAAGATCAAAAGTTTGCAAACCTTTATAAATCCCGTAATTGTGTAGTGATAAAGTTTCTAAGTTCATTTTTCTGCTTTAAGCTCTGGTAAATCTAATTCACCATTTAAATTTTGAATTGCTTGAATATTAGGAGCTGCACTTTCAGAATTTTTTTGGTCCAATATTTTTTTCTTCTCTCTTGCATAATTCAAAGCATCATCTTTATCTTCAAAGAATGATTTTTTAAAAACTTTTTCAAATTCATCATGTAAACCATGTCGACGGTTTGATTTAAAATATTTACGTTCAACTTCTAATAACCCTCTGGCAAGCTCAAAAGTCAAATCATCCTGACCACATTCTTCCTTTAAAATTTTCATAATATTCTGATCAAATAAATGATTGTCTTCTAAAGGCTCGAATTGATAACGATCCTTGGCTTCCTCTTTACAAATTTTAGGAACAAGATCTTCGGTTTCTAATTTTTCATAAAACCAAATCTTTCTAATATGATCAAGCTCCTCTTGAGATATTGCTTGAAAAGATTTTAACTCTTTTGGAAGTTTAGGGTTTTTTAATACTTTCTCTTGAGCTTTAAGCAATAAACGAAGCCATTGCTCTCGACTTTTTTGAGTATAAGGACCTGGGACTGATCGGCTATCATCATCTTTAAAAAGCTGAACATTTCCAGTCAATCTTCTAAAATCTCTTTGATCACTGTCACGTTCATCAAGCATATTTCTAAATTGTAGTAACGGTTCCATCCAAGATTTTTCATCATCATTTTGAACCATCGCTGACATAGATTTATCTTTTTGAACTAGAGTACACGTCCAGCATCCAAATCTAGAGTCGCCACAACTTGGCGTACTGCTATCAACTACAAGTGGACACTCTCCACCTTCTGTTGCACCCTGATACATGCTCAGCAAATCTTTGTTGTTTATTCCCCATGGCGAGCCATCTTGCAAAAGATAAAGCCATACATCATCATTTGACCAATCTTTAATTGGTAAAAACGTAGATACTGTCGTGTTATCGCCGTGCGCTTGGAAATGCTCTCTTGTTGCGAGCTTTTCTCTTTTGGTAATTTGAATATTTCGGCTTAAACTTTCTGCTTTTCTAGTCCCTAAAACTAAAATTACCTCACCGTGTTGACTTGCCGTTTTTTGAATAAAGTTTTCTGAAGCTCTAATTTTTAATCTTGGTGTACACCAACGAAATTGTCTTCTTGGAGCAGGATATCCTTTTCCAATTAAACTGACCCAAAAGGTATCTTCTATGGCTGGGGTTAATAAATTTGGATGAACAGGCAATCCCGCCTCAACTGCTTTTTGTTTTAAAAGTTTTAAAGAATTATTGACCCATATTGAAACAATTGGATTTTCAACCAAAGTATCAGTAGTCATAACATTTAAAGGTTTAATAGGTCTTCCTTCTTTTTTTAATTTCTCTAACGCTCTCCACATAACTTGAAGAATGGCTGAACTATCTTTTCCTCCAGAATAACCAACAATCCAAGGAATGTTATCTGCTGAATAAAGTTCAGCAACATAATCTGTTAATTCATCAATCGTCTTTTTAAATCCTAATTGATCAAAAATTGATTTTCGTTTTGGACTAACTGACATTTTTTAAACCTTTTTTTAAATTTATTTCTAAATTTTGTTCTTCAGGAGTAAGTTTCATTCCATAAGCTTGCTTGATCACATTGGATACTAATGTAATTGCTGCATTCGTTTTAATCACACGCCCATTTACAATTACTCGATTTTTCCAAATTTTATTATTTTTTAACCAATTAATTTTATTTAAATTTTTAATTTTTGTTTTCCAATTGTTAGGATATTTTTCAAATAATTGCTTTCCCGATAGCCCAATTGCCTGCAGAGAAACAACATGAGTATTTAAATAATCTTTTCTAACTTCACTTGCAGCAATTTTACCAATACGAACGGCTTGCCATTTTTCAAATTGTTTTCCTACTATATCCCAAAATTCAATCATACGCTTAACTGTTTTATCCATTTGTTTTTCAAATCCGGTGGGTAATAAATATTTAGTTGCTGAATAAATTCCACTAAATGGAAACATCTTAGAACTTCTTTCAGCTAAAGTAGATCGTTCCATTTCAATAACACCTTGAAATACTGATGCTTCAAGAACTACTCTTCTTACAACTTCTGCAATCATATCGCGGTGATCATATAATCTTGCAATAGATGTTGCCGGACGAATAGCATGGCGATTTAAATCAGAGAACATCTGCTGGCTTTTTTTCAAACCTCGATCTTTAAAAAATACAACTGCGACTGTTTCTTTGCCAAGATTAGGATTTTCGGCTAAAGCTTTTTCAATGGCAGCTCTTCGATGTTGGCCATCATTAATCATCAACTTTGCATCATTAGAAATAATTAATTGACCCACATCACTAGCCTTTCCCTCAAGCTTAATAGGTTTAAATTCTACCTTTCCATCAATGGATGCTGTTAGTGCTGAAAAAATATAACTTTTTGGATTTTGCAAAATATAACGTGCAATTTCAGGAATTCTTGATTTATTAATATGTCTTTGTGCACGAAGTTCTGCTGGAATAACCTCTTCGTTAAAGACGAATAATCTAGGGATAGTTGCCATTTCACACATTACAGAAAAATATTCATCTCCAGCTTGATTACCTCGAATGGCTGCAAAAGTATGTGAATTTAAGCTCATAATCCTTATTATATCTATAGAATCGGTTGTATTTTGTTTGTTATTCATTTAACATACAAACATCAAGAGTCAACATACATATGGAACCAGTTTATTTAGATTGTAACGCGACAACGCCTTGTGAAAAGCAAGTTCTTGATGTGATGAATCACTATTTAGTTGAAGACTTTGGAAATGAAGGATCACGCACTCACCAACATGGAACAAAAGCAAAAGCAGCCGTTAACTTAGCAAGAGATCAAATTGCAAATGTATTAAACTGTTCTAGAAATGAAATTACTTTTACCTCTGGCGCAACTGAAAGTAACAATATTTCAATTTTAGGTCTTGAAGAGTTTGGACACAAAAATAACAAAAAACATATCATTACATCAGCTATCGAACACAAAGCAGTATTAGAACCTATTGAAATATTAAAATCTAAAGGATTTAAAATTGATGTGATTTCACCTGATCAAAATGGCAGAATTCGAGCTATAGATATTCAATCAAAATTAAGAGAAGATACTTTGCTCGTATCAATCATGTCAGCGAATAATGAGACCGGAGTGATACAGCCTATTGAGGAAATAGTTAAAATTTTAAACCCCAATGTTTATTTTCATGTCGATGCCGCCCAAAGCTTTGGCAAAATTATTGAGCCCTTAAAAGATAAAAGAATAGATTTAATATCATTTAGTGGTCATAAAATTTATGCAAGTAAAGGAATTGGCGGGCTTATGACACGTCTTAGAGATTTTGAAAAACCACCACTACACCCTATCGTATTCGGTGGGGGTCAAGAAAAAGGCCTTAGACCAGGAACATTACCTGTTTTTTTGATTGCAGGTCTTGGAAAAGCTGCAGAACTTGCATTGAAAAATCATAAAAAAAGAAATGAAAAAAATATTAGTTTACAAAAACAATTTATAAATTTTTTAAAAGAATACAAAGTTCATTTCAATGGTGATATTAATCACCTTCTTCCAAATACTATTAATTTTTCTATTCCCGGTGTTGATAGTGAAGCGTTTATGCTTTTATCAAAAGATATCATGTCAGTATCAAATGGATCGGCATGTACCACTTCAAGCTATCAGCCAAGTCATGTGATCTCTGCTATGTCAAATAATAAAGATGTAATCAAAGGGGCTATCCGAATTTCATGGTTTCATGAAACAAAACTTCATGATAGTTTTTTTGATAATTTTAAAAATTTAATTCAAAAGCTAAATTAATTATAGAAATATTGTTAATTTTAATTGTATTAGGAATTATTGTTTTATTTTCATTTAATTATAAAAAAAAATCTAAGCCTATTAAATGAGTAAAAAGAAATCTGACCGCGAAGAATTTAACAAAAATATGCTAGACAATTTAGAGCCTTAGGTAGAAAAAAAATAAAGATCCAAGAGAATTTAAAAAGCTTTATTCAAAAATGGCCAAGGAAAAAAAAGAAAAAAATTATAAATAATTTTTTATTATTTAAACTCTATAGCATCAGTAATTGGCTAGGACCAGGTGTGCTCATTAAGGCAAATACCGCAACAATAAATAAAATCCAGTTATCAAAACTCATAATTATACCTGCATCGTTGGTTTTTGTTTTCCCCACATTTCAAAATACTTTCCCTTTTGTGATAACAATTCTTCGTGTGTTCCTTGTTCTATAATTTCACCCTTATCCAATACTATAATTTGATCAGCATTCGCAGCCGTTGATAAACGATGTGCGATAATAAGTGTAGTTTTATTTTTAGAGACTTTTTCTAAATTATTTTGAATCTCTTTTTCTGTACTTGTATCAAGTGCAGAGGTTGCTTCATCAAAGAAGAAAATTTTTGGATTTTTTAATATAGTTCTAGCAATAGCTACTCTTTGTTTTTCTCCACCAGATAATTTCAAACCTCGCTCACCAACAATTGTTTGATATCCTTCTGGTAGGCTTGAAATAAAATCATGAATATCTGCATT
>MDTG01029422.1_pt1 | contig 11894 bp, 11 predicted proteins | sample 811421 | NCBI WGS metagenome assembly MDTG01 (sample SAMN05326645, study PRJNA326480) | marine metagenome | isolation source: seawater | place: Pacific Ocean: South East | collected 2011 | reverse complement strand
TATCGTGTTCGTTTAACATGTTCTCAATATGCTACATACATAAAAATAAAAAAAATCTGAACATTATTTTGATTTCAATTACAATGTGCATTCTCATGACTTCAAGATACTCATCGATGGTCGGGACTTCAATAGCACTAATAGTATTAGTGCTATACTTAATTTGTAAAAGGGAAATTACTTTAAAAAATTTGTTATTCCTAACTGTACCATTCATTTTTTTTACATGCCTAATCTACATTTATTCACTTAAAATTCAAAATCCATCAATCGAAACACCAAATTACGTAGAAAATTCATTCCATTTCAATATACAAAACATCAGTTTCTTACTCAGTATACCAATAACAATATTTATAACTATAAAAATCAAGAATGATTTCATAAATCTAATTTGCCTATACGTAACAATATTAAATTTTACTTTCCTTACTTTTTCTTTCATAGATATACATCCAGCTGATATTAGTTCAAAATACTGCATTAGCATGATGTACTCAAATTTCACTATATATTCCCTTTTGACTTATAAGATTATAGAATACAAATTTAAAACTATTTCGAACAAGATTACATACACAATCGCAATCTCATTAATAATATTACAATACAATTCAATGGGAATGAGACATAATCAACAAAACATCAAATTAGATTACCTTGAAAATAACATTGGCAAATCTATATACATTAGCAAAGTTCTATCCCCGGTTATAAAGTATCACTTATACCATGGGCAACTGAAGCATATAAAGGATAAAGGAAATTCAAACTTATATTATCAAATACAAAACGATCATAATATTAATAATGGAATAATTAAAGAATATAAAGTGAATTTAAACGACAAATTATACTATAATGCATTTGATATATTAGTACTACCAAATGGAATCAACTTGGACAGTCAAATATGGTTAAAATCGGGCAACAATTATTTCACAAAAAGGAAGTCTACATAGAATGCCACCAAAACTATCAATAGTAATGCCGATTTTTAATGAGCAGGACAGTATAAAAGTCGTGCTTTCCGAGTGGAAAAAAGAACTAGATAGATTACTACCTAATTCTTACATATTTCTTTTAATAGACGGATCGTCTGATGAGACTTCAAGCATTATTGAGAGAGAGTTTAAAAATTCGAATTGCTTCATCCACATCATTCTTAAAAATTCGACCCATGGAGCTAAATGCATTGAAGGTTATAAAAAAGCTAATTCTCTTAAATCTGAATGGATTCTACAAATTGATTCTGATTACCAATGTGATCCAAAATTTTTTAGTGAATTCTGGGAGCACACTTCATCAAGCAACGTGATTATGGGTAACAGAACCAAAAGATTAGATGGTTTCCATAGGTTGATTATATCAATTTTGATTTCAGTTTGGATTTCATTTTTTCTCCATAAATTTTGCAAAGACCCAAATGTCCCATACAGATTGTTCAATAGAAAAGTATTACAACACTTTATCCCAAAGATACCTAATATATCATTATTTAACATCCATATGAGTTATCTCATTATGAAGCATCATGAAATAAAGTGGATTGAAATTACTTTCAGGAAAAGGCTTTATGGGAAAAGTTCACATAAAATTGTTCTTGCACTCAAAGCTCTTTCAGAACTCACGAAGTCTTTCAAACTTCTAAAATAAACAATCAAAATACATGATACTTTTAATATGAAAGCAGTTATATTGGCTGGTGGTCTTGGTACCCGTTTGGCTGAAGAAACTACAATAAAGCCAAAACCAATGGTAAATATTGGCTCATATCCTATTCTCTGGCATATTATGAAAATATATCATAATTTTGGTGTTAACGAATTTATAATTTGTACAGGTCATAAAGGTTATGTAATTAATGAATATTTCCACAATTACTTGGTACATTCATCCGATGTTACATTCGACTTACAGAAGAACAACATGACCGTTCATAAAAAGCGTGCAGAGGACTGGAAAATTACCGTTATTGACACTGGATCAGAATCAATGACTGGTGGAAGGCTTAAACGAGTAAAAGAATTCATAGGCAATAATACATTTTTCTTTACTTATGGTGATGGTTTAGGCGATATAGATATAGTTTCTTCACTTGAAGCCCATAAAACATCAGGAAAAGAAGCGACGATAACTGCAGTTCAACCTCCTGGTAGGTTCGGCGCTTTGAACATTGTAGGTAAAAATGTTATCAACTTCAATGAAAAGCCATTAGGAGATGGTTCATGGATCAATGGTGGTTTTTTTGTTCTCGAACCCTCTGTTCTAAACTACATTGAAGACGACTCAACAACATGGGAATCAACCCCTTTGGAATTCCTTTCAAGTAAGGGTGAGTTGAACGTATTTAAACATCACGGATTTTGGTCCTCCATGGACACCATTCGGGATAAACTATTTCTTAATGACCTTTGGCAAACTGGAAATGCACCATGGAAAATTTGGGATTAAGTTTTTTGTACTAATTCAAATATTTTTCATATAAATGTTTAACAACTCCTACAAAGACAAACGTATATTGATTACTGGCCATACAGGATTCAAAGGATCTTGGCTTACTGCTTGGTTAATTAAACTTGGGGCAAATGTTGTCGGCTTTTCCGACCGTGTTCCAACTGAACCATCACTTTTCAAATCTGCGAATTTGGCCCGCCACATCGATAATCGTAGTGGCAACATTTGTAATTTAGAGGAATTGGTAAATTTAATTAATAATGTAAAACCAGACTTCGTCTTCCATCTAGCTGCTCAATCGATCGTATCAGTTTCCTATGAGTTCCCAATAAACACGATTACCACAAATGTTTTAGGTACGGCTAATATGCTTGAGGCCCTCCGTTTACTGAATCATCCATGTTCAGTAGTTATAATCACTTCCGACAAATGTTATGAGAATACGGAAAGCTTTTGGGGTTACAAGGAAACTGATCATCTTGGAGGTAAAGATATCTATAGCGGTTCTAAGGGTGCAGCAGAAGTTATTTTTCATTCATATTTCCATTCTTTTTTTCAAAAAGATGATTGCCTAGTTCGTGTTGCTACTGGTCGAGCGGGAAATGTAATTGGTGGTGGTGATTGGGCTAAAGACCGTATCGTCGTAGACTGCATGAAAAATTGGTCTGAAAATCGTTGTGTAGAAATAAGAAATCCTAATGCAACTCGACCATGGCAGCATGTACTTGAACCCCTTTCTGGCTACCTTGCGCTAGGTTCTGATTTGTCTATGTCTCACGAATCGGTCGGCGAATCTTTTAATTTCGGCCCTCGATCTGAACAGAACCGAAGCGTACTAGAATTAATTTCAGACTTAAGTGAAGCGTGGCATTTCAAGGAACCAGAACACGCTTACCGGGTGACTGGTGACACTTCTTTTAATGAAGCTAGCTTATTGAAATTAAATTGCGACAAAGCCCTTCATCTTTTAAAATGGCAATCCAATTGTGACTATATAGAATGTATCAACCTAGTAAGCGAATGGTATTACAATTATTATCGATTAAATACAAATATTTTTAAAATGACCTTCAATCAAATCGAAAGATACGAAGCGAAGGCTACGAAAAAGAGATTACCCTGGGCATGTTAAACTCACTACCACCAGTTATTGTTACGCCTCTTTGCCGAGTTAAGCATCCCAAGGGTGATGTATTGCACGGAATTAAATCTTCTGACATAGGTTATGCATCCTTTGGCGAAGCTTATTTCACTACAATCATCTTTGGTGAAACTAAAGGTTGGAAGAAGCACACAACAATGATTATGAACATTATTGTACCACTGGGTATTGTGCGCTTTCATCTTTTAGATGAAACTGTTAAAAAAACTGCAGTCTATGAGGTTGGAGATGTTAACTATACTCGCTTAACCATTCCAGCTGGCTATTGGGTAGCGTTTGAAGGAATGTCATTAGGTACAAACCTAATACTCAACGTCGCAAGTCATGAGCACGACCCTGAAGAAGCTTTGAATGCTCCATTAGATACCTATTCCCTTGCATCAGAGTGAAAGTACTAATTACGGGAGCACATGGCCTATTCGGGACTGCCTGCCGTACCGTTTTCTCTTCACACGGTCATGATATTCAGCCACTGTCTCGTCAGTATATATCTGATGCACTACCCCGAGATATCACTGAACGATTATCGGCAGTTGACTTAGTTATACATGCAGCAGCCAATACAAATGTAGAGCAGTGCGAACTTAAACCCGACGATTGCTATAGAGACAACTTTCTGCTGACAGATTTAGTCGCTTCAGCTTGTGCTATCGCAAAGGTCAAACTTATATATATGTCAAGCACTGGAGTTTACGGAAGCTATCAGGACGAACCGTACTTCGAGTCCTCCAAGACTCGACCCACAACACATTATCATAAAGCAAAACGACTTGGCGAAAAAGTAGTTCTATCTAATTCTACTCAAAACTTAGTTATAAGAACAGGCTGGTTGTTCGGTGGATCATTTGAAAATCCAAAGAATTTTGTAGCCCGACGGCTTGAGGAGGCTACTGATGCTTCAGTCAAAGGACAGAAACTTTACGCTAACAACGAGCAGCGAGGTTGTCCGACTTACACCATAGATGTGGCAAATCGATTACTACAATTAATCCTCATGGGGCACCAAGGTCTTTTCAATGTTGTTAATACAGGTCAAGCCTCTCGATTAGAATATGTCGTTGCAATCATTGAGACCGCAGGTCTTCACCTAGATGTCAAACCGGCAAGTGCTATATACTTTAACCGCAAGGCAAAAGTGCCTCACAACGAGACTGCAGTCAATTGGCGTGCAAACGAAAGTGGCTTACCTGAGATGCCAACTTGGAGATCTAGTTTAAAGCACTATGTTATCCAGCAAAGCATCCGCGAAAGGGCAAAGCACTATGACCGTTGAGCACATAAAGGTTGCCGTTCTCGGAGCTGGTATTGCTGGGCTCGGAGCGGCGCTCCGAGCAAGGGAATTATCCAAGCAAGCCATAATTTTCGAAAGCCGCTCATCGGTTGGTGGACTACTTGATAATTTTACTATTAATGGTTTTAGGTTCGACTATGCTGTACATCTTAGCTTTACAAAAGAAGATCTAGTTCGTCGAGTTTTTGACAAAACCCCATATCATACACACTCATCCAATTCGTTTTGCTTTGAGGATTACCGGTGGTTAAAGCATCCGGTACAAAATAATTTGTTCCCATTGCCGACGAAGCAAAAAGTTGGGCTTATTAAGTCTTTTGTGACTCGACCGACCGAGCTTGTGGGCGACGACTACGAATCATGGTTGAGACGACAATATGGCGATGCGATATCGGATCGTTATCCAATTCCATATACCAATAAGTATTGGGACACTCCAGCCAGCAATATATCGACTTCTTGGATAGGTAATCGGATGCGAGATTCAGAACTCGAAGAGATACTTTCCGGAGCACTATCCCCAGAAACGCCTAATCATTATTATACAAAGGAAATGCGCTACCCTAAGATGGGTGGATATAAATCATTTATAAAACCATTAATCGATTCCTCTGAGATTCGTTGCAATCATCGTTGTACAAAAATAGACACCTCAAATAATAGAATTACTTTTAGTAACGGTCACAAAATTACTTATGAAAAACTAGTCAGTACTATTCCCCTTCCCGAGCTTGCTCTCATATGCCCTGAAATGCCTAATAACATAAGGGATTGCACTAAAAACATTAAGGCTACGTCTATTGATTTAATATCCATAGGGTTTAATAAGAAATTGATAAAAGACCTATGGTTTTATATATATGACAAAGACATCTTGGCAAGCAGAGCATATTCGCCTTCAGTTAAATCACCGGAAAATGTGCCTCAGAATTGCAGTTCTCTTCAATTCGAAATATATACTAGGGGAACTGAGTCTAAATTCGATAAGGAAGAACTAAAAATAAACACGGTTTACGCATTAGAGAAAATGAATATAGCACGACCAGAAGATATCGTTGTTACCGACCATCGTCGTATACGTTACGGCAATGTAATCTACGACCTTGGAATGGAAGTATATCGTGATAAGATTCTAGATTGGTGCAAAACTGCGGGTATTGCATCATGTGGCAGATTTGGGGAATGGGGGTATCTTTGGAGCGACCAAAGTTTCATGAGTGGATACACCTCGTTAAGCAACAATGAAATTTAAGTGACATAAAGAAACCTAAACTAGTAAAAAATAAGATCTAAACATAATATAAATTATAAGAAAATAAAGTTTCCACGCTTAGATTAATATTTTCCATTCGAATACAATTGCTTGATCATTCATAAAACCATTCATGGTCGCCCCGTTGATATGACAAAGGGTTCTTTATAAACCAGTGAAAATTTATATTAATTAATAACTTCAAACTTTTTAAATTATGCGTTTCCATATTCCTGAAACCGTCGATTTCATTAATGTAAATGAGCACTCCCACCCTGCATTTGCTAAGGAGATTCATATAGACTTTATTGGATTCTTCCATAGCGGCATTTTCAGCAATAAATCAAATAAGTCCTCCGAAAACATTACATCACAGTTTGAACTAAATAATATTAATTGTTACATTTATTTCTAATACTCTCTAGCTTATAAGACATAACGCTTCATAGATTTGGATCCATTACAACAAAATTGCCCTAATGATAATCCTTGGCCTATTTGGGTTCATCTTAGGTTATATTTGTGGAGGGTCTCTTGGTTTGTTCTTTGTTCGTGGACGCCTAAATTCCTCAATACTTGGAGGCTGATTATCCTAAAGGTTTTTGGAGCTAGGATTTCAGGAATGCCTTTTGTCCATCAGCACGCTCTAATCGAAATACCATGGCACCTAACGATGCATCACCGAGCCTGCCTAGGTAAAGGTGCAAACGCATATTCTTTAGGTCAAATTGAGATTATGGAAGGTGCCACGATTGCCCAAGAATCTTATCTTTGTACGGGTACACACGACATCAACGATCCTTCTTTTCGACTTTTAACCGAAAAGATTACTGTCGCTCCTTATGCCTTCGTAGGAGCGAGAGCGATGATTCTTCCAGGGATATCGATTGGTAAGAATGCAGTAGTCGGTGCCCAAGCAGTGGTCAGCAAGAACGTCCACGAAAATGAAATCGTCGCCGGAAACCCTGCTAGAGTTATCGGAAATCGAAGCGAATGATTTTCAGGTATTAACCATTTTCTTTACTTTACGCGTTAAAGATTACCCTAAGATTTAAACATTATACATGATGGAAGGTAAAAATGTTTTGATTACAGGAGGTCTCGGATTCATTGGTTCAAATTTAGCCCGACGATTAGTTCAAGAAAGAGCGAATGTAACGGTTTTGGATAGCTTGATTCCTGAATACGGTGGGAATCCAAGAAACCTGCATGACATCAAGGAGCAAGTAGTAATAAATTTGTCCGATGTGCGCGATCCCTTCTCAATGAACCAACTAGTGCAAGGTCAAGACTACTTGTTCAATTTGGCAGGACAGACCAGTCACTTGGATTCAATGGAAACCCCCTTTACCGACTTAGATATCAATGCCAAGGCACAATTATGCATTCTCGAAGCTTGTAGAATACACAACCCTGAGATTCGCATCGTGTTCGCCAGTACCCGACAAATTTACGGCAAACCTCAATACCTGCCTGTCGATGAGAAACATCCTTGCCATCCAGTCGATGTCAACGGAGTCAACAAGATGGCAGGCGAGTCGTACCACATCGTTTACAACAATGCCTATGGCATTTCCGCAAGCGTGCTTCGCTTGACTAATACGTATGGCCCAAGGATGCGGATCAAAGATGCGCGGCAAACCTTCTTGGGTATCTGGATTCGAAACTTGCTGGAAGGCAAACCCATCCATGTATATGGTGATGGTCGACAGAGGCGGGACTACAACTATGTCGACGATGTCGTGGATGCCCTTCTTCTCGCTGGGACTAAACCCGATGCCGAAGGTAAGATCTTCAACTTGGGAGCTAGCGAGCCTATGACGCTTGAGGATACGGCCAAATTGATGTGCAAGCTTGTAGATGGAGCGAATTACGAAAAGATTCCCTTTCCCGAAGACCGCCAGGCGATCGACGTCGGCGACTTCATTTGCGACTACCATGCTTTCGAAAAAGCCTTCGGGTGGACTCCCAAAGTAGGGTTCGCGGAGGGAATCGAACGCTCACTCCAGTATTTTCGGGAGGAGTTAGAACATTATCTCTGAGCATTTCCTAAGAATGATTCCTTTCAGCGACCCCTCTGCCTCCTACCGAGCCCATAAAGAAGAAATTGATGGAGCAATCCAACGCGTGTTGGATTCCGGATTGTATATCCTGGGGAAGGAGGTTGCCTCCTTCGAGGATGAATTCGCAGCCTTCCATGGAGAAGCTTTTTACGCTGTTGGGGTGGCCAACGGAACGGATGCCATTGCTCTATGTCTCCGAACTCTGGGATTGGGCGAGGGAGACGAAGTCATCACGGTATCCCACACCGCCGTCGCCTCGGTTGCTGGCATAGAGCAAGCGGGTTGCTCACCAGTGCTTGCAGACATTGACCCAATCACCCGATGCCTTTGCACCCAATCTCTGCAATCGAGAATCTCACAAAGAACCCGAGCAATCATGCCGGTTCACATCTTCGGACAGCCCTGTAATATAGCCCAAATCATGGATATCGGCCGAGCCAAAAACCTGCATGTAGTTGAGGATTGCTCACAAGCTCACGGAGCTGAAATCAATGGTCAGAAAGTGGGTACATTGGGGACTATTGCCGCGTATAGTTGCTATCCCACGAAAAACCTTGGAGGGATAGGCGATGGAGGCGTCATTCTCTCCCGAAACCCCGAACATGCTAAAGAGTCGAAAAACCTCCGTCAATATGGTTGGAATCGAGAACGCGAAAGTCTTTTTTCCGGATACAATTCCCGACTTGACGAAATTCAAGCCGCAATTCTCAGGGTTAAACTAAAATATCTTGCTGAAAGCAATGAGAAGAGACGGGAACTGGCCAAGCGATATGACGAATTGTTGATTGACTTGCCCATCACCCTCCCGCATCGAGATTCCAAGCAACTCCATGCCATGCATCTCTACGTTATAGAGTGCGACCAGCGCAACGAACTCATGAAGCACCTAAATGAACAAGGGATCGGGGTCAGTCTGCACTATGCCCTCCCCGTCCACAAGCATCGTGCTTATGCGGAACGCATCAGCGGAGCGGAAGATCTTCCAAGCACCGAGGCATTTTATGGCAAGAATCTAAGTCTACCGCTTTATCCCGAACTTAGCGTGAGATCGATCGAACGAATCGCCGGTAAAATTCGAGCTTGGTTCGAACGATCGTGACCCCAGTACCAAGCTCGCCTCCCTTAATCGTCCAATCCCTCATTGGGAAGAAGAATCTATCCTTCTACCTCCGTTGTCTGCGTTCCCTGCTCAGTCATTGCCAGGAGGATCTGCAACTGTTGATTCATGAAGATGGATCGCTGCAAGAGATCGATAGAGAAGAGACCATGATCCAATTGGATGAACAAGCTACCTTTTCAAATCCTGAAGAATCCGAGGAAAGAACCCTCGATCAATTAGCTGGTCGCCCGAATTGCCAAACGATAAGGCAAAATTCCTTGTGGGGGATTGAGTTCTTCGACCCCTTGTTCACTGATCCGTCTAACCCAATTAGCTTCTACTTGGACGCGGATATTCTTTTTATACGTCCCTTCTCCGGACTCTTTGATAACTCCGTCGTCGAGAAGAGTGCCCTATTCCTTCAGGATGTACAATGGGACGCCTATTGTTTACGTCCGTGGCATTTGTGGGGCTTAGGCAAAAGACCCAAGATCGCACGAGGAATCACCACCGCCTTGGTTTGCTGGGACAATCGAGCAATCGATTGGGACTATCTCGAATGGTTCCTCGGACAATTCCGTTACCATGCCATTCCCGAATGGATCCTGCCCACCGCACAGGCAGGATTGGCCACCCGTTGCCACGCAAAAACAGTTTTCCCCAAACAGCTTCCCAATCTTTACCCAAACGCTTTAGTTTCGGAAGAAACCTTCGGAGTTCACCTGCTGGGCTCCTACCGTGAAGAATGGCTTCCAATAGTCGAGCAATACATCCAAGAAATGGAGCCATCACATGAACCCGCCCAAGTGCGCTTTCTACCCTGCCAACCTCGAGGAGCTATAGGTTATGCATTCAATAATGGAAAGCGCTGGATCAATACTCGACTGAATCAATGGTAGAAGCTCCAAAGGCATCGACGGACTTGTCTGGCATACGAATTCTGATGTTGGCCCCTTGTTTGGGAAAGTTCGGGGGAATCGAGACCTTTTGCCTGACTTTAATCGAGGACTTGGTGAAAAGGGAAGCAACCGTCCGACTCTTGCGCAAACGAGTGGACGGGTTTGCATCGGACGGCTCAATCGAAAGAAACGAGAAAGAGATTAGGAACTCCTGGGCCACAAACGAAAAAGCAAGATTTTCTAGCGAATACGTAGATCGGGGCGACTCGAAGGTCAAAGAAGCGATCAAGCAATGCGATATCGTCCACCTTCACAACCCAATGGTCGAAGGGGTGTGGTGGGCAAAGAAACGAAAAACTCCCTGTGTCATGACCATTTATAATTGGCAAAGAAAAGGGTTGCACCCTCGCCTGTTTGCTTGGCGTTGGGCGGTGACCCGAGCGGATCGCAGGTGGTACATATCGGAATTCGTTTGGGACAGCTGGGAAAAAAGAAGGCAGGAAGGGAGTGGTCGACTTCCCGTGGTATCTCGAATGCCTCGAGGCGAAATTGCTCCATCGGAGCGAAATGGTTTTTTGTTTTTGGGCCGATGGGTTCCCAACAAGGGAATCAGGGTTTTGCTCAAAGCCTACAAGCGCTTGTCACCCAATCCTGAAAAATGGCCCCTAATTTTGGTTGGTGACGGTCCTCTTCGTCCAAAAGTCGAGCGGTTGATACGCGAGCAAAATGTTCGAGGTGTCGAGCTTCCTGGATTCGTCAGCGAGGAGAAGAGACAGATCTATACTCGCCGGACAAAATGGATGGTCACCCCCCCGCATACAAGAGAGGATCTGGGACTCACGCCTTTAGAGGCAAGGTCAGTAGGGGTTCCCTGCATTGTCAGCACAGATGGTGGAGTCAAAGAGACCGGAGGGCAGTACGCCCTACGTTGTATTCCTGGAGATGTCGAATCTCTCTATGAATGCATGCTGACTGCAATTAATATGGACGAATCGGACTATGAAAAAAAGTGTCGCCAAGCAAAAGTGGAATTAGAGAAATACGTTCGTCCACTTGATGAATATGCTCAGGAATATTTGAATCTTATCGAAGAAAGATGAAGTCAAGCGATCGAGTTCCCGTCATCGACCTCCTCCGCGGGCTATCTTGCTTAGGCATCCTGCTCTATCACGTACGCATCGATCTGTGGGTAGGGTGGTGGCAAATCCAGCATTTTCCGGACGATTTCTCATCTCTGAGCAAAGCCACTGCTTGGTTATCCATCCCTGCGCCGTTCCTCGGTTACGCAATCTTGCTGTTTTTTATGATTAGCGGGTTCTGTATCCACTACCCCAACACTCTGCCGAACGCCAAGCCCAAGTGGAAGACTTATTTCTTTCGTCGATTCTGGAGAATTTACCCACCCTACCTCGTCGCTCTCATTCTTACCTCCTGTATTTCGTACATCTGCCACATTCAATGGGGAGACAGAACATGGGATCCCGAGAGAATCCTGCGGGTCGCCACCCTGACTCAGAACTATCCACCAGCAGTCGGGCAATTCCTCAGCAATCCATCGCTTTGGACCATTCCATTGGAAGCTGAATTTTACCTACTTTATCCATTAGCTTTTTGCTTATTCGCAAAGCTACGATCTTGGAACCTTGGGCTTTTTGCCTGTCTTCTCTGCGC
>MDTG01289868.1_pt1 | contig 11895 bp, 13 predicted proteins | sample 811421 | NCBI WGS metagenome assembly MDTG01 (sample SAMN05326645, study PRJNA326480) | marine metagenome | isolation source: seawater | place: Pacific Ocean: South East | collected 2011 | reverse complement strand
CAGATTCTCTAGGTGCATCGCAAACCATGATAGATAAAGCAGTTGATTATGCCAAGGAGCGAAAACAGTTTGGCAGAGCCATAGGATCATTTCAGGCTGTAAAGCATATGTGTGCAGAGATGGCTGCAGATTTAGAACCTTGCTACGCACTTGTTTGGCACGCTGCGCATTGCCACGATCATGCTCCTGATGAGGCAAGATTAATGGCCTGTCATGCAAAAGCACACGTCTCTGAAATGAGCAAAGGTATCGCTAAAAAAGCTACCGAGGTTCATGGCGGCATGGGTTTCACTGACTTACTTGGCTTACATTACTGGTTCAAAAGAATTGGATTGAATCGTCAAATTCTTGGTAGCCCAGAACTTGTTCGAGAAGAAGCCTACAAGACCCAGGTTTAAATTAAATTTTTTGTAATTGCTTCTTCTAAAACATGTAATCGGTCATTACCAAAAAACATTTGCTGCTTATAGAAAAATGTTGGTGAGCCAAAGCCTCCTCTGTCTATAAGTTCATCAGTATTTTTAAGCAAAAGTTCTTTTGCTTTTTTTGAGTATATAAAGTTTTTAAAATCCTCAGGATCAAGGCCTGAATTCTTAGATATTTCTAAGAGGTAATCCTCTTTACTTATATCAATGCCATCACTCCAGTAAGACTTAAAGACATTGCGAGCAAATATTTCTAGTTTTTCTTGCTCCATAGCAAACAAGCAGCCGCGCATTGCCTTAACTGAATTTACTGGAAAGACCTTAGGAAATGTTATTTCAATGTCCCTGAGTTTTGACCACAGCGCCAGATCATTATTAGAGTATGAAAGTTTTAATGGATTGGGCTTGCTTCTAAATTCATAAACATCTTGATTTACATTATTAAATACTCCGCCAACCAATATCGGTTTCCAGATAATTTTTATGCCTAGTCTTTGAGATAATGGTAGAATTTCTGTAAAAGCTAGATAAGTCCATGGGCTCGAGCAATCAAAGTAAAATTCTACTTTGTGAGGATTTTTCATAACATAAATTGTAATTTAATTATCTTGAACATTCAGAAAAAAAATATCTGTTATGCACTCTTAATTTTGTGTACCCTCTCAGTTGAATCAAAAATTGGCATCCAGGTGTCCGAAGAGAAAGAGCTTTTAAGCCAAGAAATATTCGAAAAAATTACTAATGAACATTTTTTTAAAAATAAAGACATAAGAAATATTAATTCAGAAATATTTAAGTTATTGCTAGATCAATTGGATTCACAAAAAATTTATTTTACAAAATATGAGATAGATTCTTTTCAAAGAAAATTCAATTCATTTGACAGCTCTCTGTCCTCAAAAATGAGAACAACAAACAATATTAACCTTGCATCTTTTTATGAATTTATTAATTTATATTTTAATCGCCTTGTAGAAACGACAAATTATCAAATCAGAGAAGTTAAAAAAAATAGATTTAATTTTGAGAAAGATGAAAGTTTACAAATTGATTATGAATATGCGGAATGGAAAAAAAATAAGTTTTTATTAGCAGAAATATGGAAAAAACTCGCTAAGAATGATGTCTTAACATCCATGCTTGCCGAAAAGGATAAAATCGATGCGGTTGAATCTATCAAAAAACGTTATCAAAATCGGTTAAGAAGAATCACTCAACGAAATGAAGAGGATGTATTTTCTATTGTAATGAACAATATGACTTCTTTCTTTGATCCTCACTCTTCATACTTTTCTCCAAAATCCGCGGAGGATTTTGAAATGACGATGAGTTTAAAATTAGAGGGAATTGGGGCTCTACTTACCACTGAAGATGATTATCCGATCATAGTTAGCGTTGTCCCTGGAGGTCCTGCAGAAAAAACTGGAAAAATTAATCCAGATGACAAAATTGTAAAAATAACACAAGTTGATACTCCCCGTCCCGAGTCAGTTGACGTTGTGGGGTGGAGAATTGATGAGGTGGTGCAATTAATTAGAGGTAAATCAGGTACTAAGGTTGAGCTTGAAATAATCCCAGCTAAAACAGAAGACTTTAGTGATCGCAAATTTGTAACCATCACACGAGAAGAGGTAAAACTGGAAGAACAAGCAGCCAAATCTTCTATAGTTGAATTTGAGCAAGGCTCGCAAATAATAAAAATTGGAATTATAGATTTGCCCGCTTTTTATATAGACTTTAATGCTTGGAGAAATAGAGATCCAAATTTTAGAAGTAGCTCAAAAGATGTTCAAAAAATTCTTAAGGACTTTAACTCCCAAAATGTTGATGGAGTAATCATTGATTTAAGAAGTAACTCAGGTGGTTCATTGTACGAAGCAAACAAATTAACAGGACTATTTGTTGCATCTGGGGCAACATTGCAAGTTAAAGAAAGTAACGGAAATATTAGGTCATGGGGTGATGCAAGAGCTAAACAAGCCTGGAAAAAGCCAATGGCTGTCATGGTAAATCGATATTCTGCATCAGCATCAGAAATCTTTGCAGGTGCGATACAAGACTACCGACGAGGAATCATTATTGGGCAAAGAACTTTTGGAAAAGGTACAGTCCAAAAACTAGACAGCTTAAGCTCAGGTCAATTAAAAGTTACTGAATCTAAATTTTATAGGGTGTCAGGTTCGGGCATGCAAAACAAAGGTATTCAACCTGACATAGAGCTACCCTCAACTTGGGATATTGAAGAGATTGGTGAGAGCTCCTTAGATTCAGCTTTGCCATGGGATCAAATAAAACCCGTAAGATTTCAAATGTTTGAAATGGATGAAAGTCTTTTGTCGACTATCAAAGATTTACATAATGAAAGAATTAGCAAAAATCCAAATTTAAAATATATTTTAGATATCCGAGAAAGATACGAAACTCAAAAAAATAAAAAAACTCTCTCTCTTAACATTAAACAAAGAGAGAAAGAAAAGTATGATAGGCAAAATTGGTTATTAAATACAGAAAATAAAAGACGCTTAAACCTTGACCTTGAAATCTTTAATTCTTACCAAGATCTCAAAGATTTTAATGAGAAAAAAGAAAAAGATAAGAAAAATATTGATATTGAAAATGATTATTTGTTAAAAGAAGGATCACAAATTCTTTCTGACTATATGTATCTCAGTCAAAATAATTTAATATCTAAAGCTGCCTAAGTATGAAAATTGTATCGTTTAATATTAATAGCATTAGGGCTCGCCCTCATCAACTTATCCATCTCAGAGATACTCTAGATCCGGATGTTATTGGATTACAAGAGACAAAAGTCAATGATCCTGAATTTCCAATTGATGAGATAAAAGAAATTGGTTATCACCCAGAATTTTGGGGGCAAAAGGGTCACTATGGTGTTGCAATACTAAGTAAGAAAAAACCTAAGGAAGTTGTAAAAGGATTCCCAGGTGATTCCTCCGATGATCAAAAGCGTTTTATACAAGCTACTTTTTCATGGAAAGGAAAAAAAATTATTATTATGAATGGCTACTTCCCCCAGGGAGAAAACAGATCGCATGAAACAAAGTTTCCAAAGAAAATTAAATTTTATGATGATCTAGAGAAACATATTAAAAAACTTCAAAAAAAAGAAAAGAATCTTATTGTAATGGGAGATTTCAATGTTGCTCCAAATGATTTAGACATTGGGATTGGGGAAACAAATATTAAAAGATGGCTGCGAGATGGAAAAACTGCATTTCTGCCAGAAGAAATAGAGATGTGGAATAAAATTAAAAATCTTGGTTTTGTGGACTCTTGGAGAGAGCAGAATCCAAAAGAAAGCACTATTTATTCTTGGTTCGATTACCGATCAAGAATGTTCGAAGATGACCCTAAGCGAGGTCTGCGCATTGACCATATTTTAATATCTAAAAACTTACAATCGTTCATGAATCGAACAGGAATAGATTACTCTGCTAGATCAATGGAAAAACCTTCGGACCATTGTCCCGTATGGATTAGCTTGAAGTAAAAACTATTTTTGAAAGGAAGTTGTGTAGTAAGCGTAAAAATTTTTAACGACGCTTAGATTGAAAAAAATTTGTAAGTAAGCTCCCACACATTTTTTTCATGTATCCTGCGCTATGGTTTACTTTGTGATTTAAGTTAGGATTGTCAAGCAGCCTATCTATTGAATAAACAGCTCCCGTTTTGGGTTCTAATGCTCCAATATAAAGATTCTGAATTCTTGCATCAATGATTGCTTTAGCGCACATATGACAGGGCTCTAAAGTTGAATAAATGCTGCAATTATTAAGTCTATAATTTTTGATAGTCGCTGATGCCATTTCAATTGCTAAGATCTCTGCATGTGCAATTACTGAATTATTACTGATGACTTGGTTAAAACCCAATCCAATTATTTCATCATCTTTGACTACTACAGCCCCGACAGGCACCTCATTTAATGAATAAGCAATGTTAGCCTGTTTAATTGCTTCTATCATATATTTTGAGTCAAATTTACTTTCTTGCATACCTGAAAATTTTTCTAAATAAAAGTCGCCCAATCACTTAACGGACTTCGTTGAGATTGAAGTTGATTAATTTTTGCATCGAAATCCCTATAGCCAATTGACATCCCACAAAATAGCATTAGTTCGTCATCTGCATTTACAAACTCAGAAACGCAACCATGCTTCATGGACCACGCCTCTTGAGCACAGGTATCTATACCTTGTTCCTGAGCAAGCAACATAAAAGTTTGTAAAAACATTCCTAAATCAGACCATTGAGGGGGGCCCATTTGCTTATCCACGTAACAAAAAAATGCACATTGCGCATTAAAGAATTCAAAATTTTTCATTACTTGCTTTAACCTTGATTCTTTATCTTCCCTGCTGATTCCCAACAAAGAATACATTTCTTCTCCTAACTCATACCTATATGTTCTATAAGGCTCTTTTAATTTTGGTGGATAAATGTCGTATGCTGGAGATTCTGACTTGTTCCAGCCCATCTGAAAGTCAAGGAATTTTTTAACAGAATGCTCATTTAAAATATAAATTTTCCACGGTTGCAGGTTCCCACCTGAGGGACTCCTTGAAGATTTTTCTAATAAATTTTTGATTATTTTCATATCTACTGGTTTATCTAAAAAGGCTCTAATAGATTTCCTAGATTTCACTGCTTCACTTACGTTCATAACAATATTTTCCTAATACTTTGAATTTATTCTTTTATAATATCATTTTATGGTTGAGCAAATAATCAAAGAAGAATATTCGATTCATGAGATAGATACCTCTCAAAATGGATTGGTAAAATTATCTGCATTACTATCTGAAACCTTCAATAATTCAACACTTACAAAGGAATATTTAGACTGGATGTATAACCAAAATCCGAATGGAAAGGTTGTTGGATATAACGCTATTTTTAAAGAAAAAATTGTTGCCCACTATGCATTAATACCCATAGAAGCTGAGTATCAAAATACCAATTTTAAAGCTCTTCATTCTGTAAACACTGCAACAAGCTTCCAACATAAAGGCAAAGGTTTGTTTACAAAACTGGCAAAGATGACCTACGACAAAGGTCTAAGTCTTGGTTATGAATTTGTCCTTGGTGTTGCAAATACAAATAGCCTGTATGGTTTTACTGAGAAACTGGGCTGGAAATATATTAGCCAATTAGATACATCAATTTCATTAACATATCCAAAAAAAATTAATCCATTGAATTTAAAAAACTGTCTGACACTCACATTATCTGATAAGGCGAAAACATGGAAGCTGATGAACCCAAAATTTAAATATAATGAATACACAATTAATGGGATAAAGATTATTGCAAATGAACTTAATTTTTTCTCAAGGTCATTAGTGTCTTTATCTCAATCGAGTTCTGAGGAAAGTAAATTTTTAATTCCTAAATTAAATTTTTGGGTAGGCATATCTCAGTCTTATTCATGGAATGAGAGGCCTCTCATGAGTATAAAAATACCAGATTTTCTGAAGCCAAGTCCACTTCATTTAATATTTAAGAACCTTTCATCTAGCATTAAGCTTAACAAAAAAAACATTCATTTTGAGGCGATTAATTTTGACGCTTTTTAAAATTAAGCAATACATAAAATTAATTCATATACATTGAACAAAAAAATAATTCACTCCGTCGGCTTTCAAAAGTATTCGAGCTATATTTATTTTTTATTATTTTGCAAAATATTTGGTGCTGTTTGTATTTTTTACATAATGCAAATGCTATTTCCAGGGCAAATGTTTGGCGCTCCAGATATTGGTGCCTATCTTGGAAAATATCCTGGAAGCATTAGCTGCGGACAAACAAAAACCAATGCCTTGTATTCGCTCATACTGTGTTCAATGGATGTTCAGTCCTCCTTAGATCTTTCTCAGCTTCAATTCTTGTTCTTGGCTGCTTCTATCAATCTAATTTCCAGTATGATCTTTTTTCACATATTTCATATGCACCTTACTCATATTGGGAAGATTTTTTATATATTAGCACTGAGCTTTCATCCATATCTTGGTCTTTATTTCTTTCAGTTTTATACAGATATTTTTGGTGTGTTTGGAGTGGCATTAAATTTATACTATCTAGCTAACAATAAAGACATTGATTGGAAAATAATGCTATGCAATATCGCATTAGTAAATTTAAGAGCAGCTTTGATACCGTTTATTATTTTAATATCTTTGATTCTGATTATTAAAAATTTAAAATTTAACAAGGTAATTTTTTATAGCACTTTGCAGATCATTGCATGTTTTATTGTTATTGCTTTTTCGAATGAGGTGAATTACTTGGGGGAGAGAGAAATCTTTGCACAACAAATGCTAGCAAGATCAAATAGTTTTTCAGATTACATGTGGAATTTATTTAGCTTGCTCTCTCTGAGAGAGTCATATGCGATTAATGGATTTGATTCTATACCATTCAACAGCTGGTTGATGCTATCCCTTATATCTGCTTTTATGATATCTAATATTATTGGCTTGGTAGGCTGGGTTCAATTTAGCATTAGTAACTCAATAAAATATCTTCTACCTTTAAGCATGATTATAGTTCCAATAATATCTATTGGGCACTTAAGATATCTCTTACCAATTCTACCAATAATATTATTTGGTTTAAGTTTTTTTATTTTTAATTACAAGAATGAAAGAATTTATTAAGTATTATCTGCTGATGATTGCTTGTTATCTTTCTGAATTGTTAATGTTTAATTTGCTTATCTCGGTAAGCTCCACGGATTATTTAGGCATAAATTTTTTCTTAAGATGTCTTATGGTTCTTATTTTTGCGAAAACTACTCAAAAATTTATTTTTCCAAAAAATAAAAACTTTTATAAAACCTTCTATTTGTTAGCTGCAATTAATCCAATAATTTCAAGCTTTTTTCTTTGGTTTTTTGGAGAGTTTATTCCCTTTAATATAAACTTTATTAAAATTTTAGGAGACATAATTACCTCAATTATATTTTTCTTTTCTTTAAGAATTTTATTAAATCGTTAGGGAATTCTATTTTTTAGCTTCAAGCAAAGCTATTTTTCTTGCTAATTCATTTATTTTTAATTCATTTTCTCTAAATTTATTAATAGATAAGCCAATAAAGAAAAAAGTGGTCATCAAGCCAATATATAAATATAGATCAGATACTCTAGAAATACCCATGAATATTGCAATTTCAGATGAAATATTTTGGTCAATCATGCTTAAAAAACCAAGTAGTGAGCCGAAGATAAAAAATAGTTTTGAGAAAATGCTTTTAAAAGGCCTTACAACTGAATACAAAAAAACAATAATGAACAAACACGCAATTAGGAATTTACTAATCATTAGTAATAGCTTTTAATTAATTAATTTTCTATATATTAAGTTAATCTTATGAAAAAATCAGTATTCTTTTTAGCTCATTATGATGATGAGTTTGGTATTTATGAAGAAATAAGACTTCATATTATTCAAAAAATACCATTACATATCGTCTATTTAACATCCTCAAATATTAATGGTATCAGTGAGGAATCCAGAGAGCGTGAATCATTATCTGCATTAAAAAAACTAGGAGTTGAAAAAGAAAATGTATCATTTATTGGCAAAGAGATGTCGGTACCAGATCTTGCTCTCAAAGATCATCTAATAGCATCATACATAAACTCAAAAAATCTTATAGAAAATTTAGGAAATGTAGGTAAGATTTTTACTCTAGCGTATGAGGGAGGTCATCCAGATCATGACTCAATAAATTTTCTGTGTTCTAGACTTATATCAAAACATGCATCAAAAATAGAGGGATGGCAATTCCCATTATATTGTGGACCTGGGCTAATTGGATCTTTTTTCTATCTTTTTAAGCCGCTTAAAAATAATGGGCCCATTACAAAAAAAAGAATTGAAGCAAAAAATATTAGATTATTTTTAAAGCTGATTTTTTGCTATAAGAGTCAATTTAAAACATTTATTGGCTTATATCCTTTTTACTTATTGCATATGGTATTTAAAAAGTATCAAGTGACTCAAAAGATTAATCCGAGCAGAATTTATAATAGGCCACATAAAGGGCGTTTATTATATGAAAGAAGGAAAATGGATGAATTTGAGCAACTTAAATTAAAGATGAGTGAATTTGATTTATGGCTGAATGAATTACCTTCTAAGCAACATATAGACTAAATCTTCAAAAATAAGAGTGCTATTTAGTATGCTTTGTCCCTTAGATTTTGAATACTCTGTATAAATAACTTTAGAAGATAATTCTTGAAAATTAAGATTATTCCTCTTAATTTCGAATAAAATTTCATTTTCAAATGAGTAACTATCACTTTGAAAATTGATTTTTCGAAGAGCATCCACTCTGTAAGCTTTCAGTCCATTGTGAGTATCGGTTACATCAACACCACTTAAAAAAGACAGAAGTTTGACAGCATTAATTAGAAGCCACTTTTTTAGCAATGGAATTTCTAATAAGTGTTTTTTATCAATAAATCTACTGGCCAAAATAACGTCAAGATTCTTGTTTTTCATCATATCCTGCATTTTGACTGCATCAATTACTGAATGTTGACCATCGGCGTCAAAGGTAATAACAATATCAGCATCTGAGTATTTTAGGAGATATTCTATTCCAGTTTTTATTGCTCCTCCTTGACCTAAATTAATAGGATGAGTAATTGAGATAACTTCTAGCTTATTAAGAATTTCTAAAGTATTGTCATTTGATGCATCATTTACAACAAGTATATTATTAAAGTATTTTTTTAAGTCAGAAATAGTTTTTGAAATAACACTTGCCTCATTGAATGCTGGAATTAAAATAAAAGTCTTCAATTTTTTGTATCCTCTAGGCAATCTCTTACTATATCTTGAATATCATGCGATGGTGACCAATTTAGTAATTGCTTTGCTTTACCAATATCAGCTGAAGAAGAAGACAACTCATTTGATGGCATATCAACAAATTTAATTGGTATTTTTTGTTTAGATATTTTTTCAAAATAAGAAACCATTTCCAAGACTGTAGTCTTAATTCCGGTTCCAATATTAATAAAATCAAACTTTATTTGATTATCTAAGATTGCATTCATTGTCTTAATATTTGCATCTGTAACGTCTTTTAAATGCACATAATCCCTCTCAGGAGTTCCATCAGCAGTTGCAAGATCTTTCCCATTAATTAAAAATTCCTCCTGAGACTTTTCTAAAGAATTTAATAAATAGCCAGCTATACTCTTAGAATCATTTTGCTTATCTTCAAAAATGCCCGCATTTGAATTGGAGCCAAGAACATTAAAGTATCTCAAAATAATAACGTTTGTCCCGCTGGTTTTATAGAAATCTTCAAGCAACATTTCATTAGCTAACTTTGTTTTGCCATAAATGGAGATGGGTTCAATCGTGTCATTTTCTTTAATGCATATTTTGGATTCGCCATAAACTGCCGCAGATGATGAAAAAATTATTCCTTTAATTTTTCTATTCTTTAATGATTTTAAGATGTTAATAGTGGAGTAAAGATTATTTGACCAAAAACTTAAAGGTGAGCCTAATGATTTGCTGATAGATTTTTCAGAGGCAAAGTGAAAAATAATATCAGGTGAAAAATTTTCTATAGCCTCAGATATAATTGATGAGTCAATTGCTAGATCAAGCTCAAGCAATCTTGAGCTTTCTGATGAATTAAGCTCTTGAATGATTTTTGAATCAAAATTAATTCTTCTATCAATGCCAAGAATATTATTTTTCTGCATATATAATTCGTAAGCAAGGCTGCTTCCAATGCAACCAGATATTCCGGTGATTAAAACATTCATTATTGATTTAGACGTTATTGAATTATTTCATCAATCAAATCGTCATACTTATAGTCCCTTGATGCATGAGTTCCAAGAATTTTGAAGTAACTTGACGCAGACATTCCTTTAGCAGGTCTTTTTGCTGTGATGTTCAATGTCGTAAAAGCCTCCCCCAGTTTAATTTCTCTAGATGCAACAATAGATCTTCTTATTAAATCTCTATTATTTTTTTCACATTCCTCAACAACCTTATTTTGAGAGCCCAGTGAAATTTCAACCTCTCTTATTGTATCAATCATATTTTTGAGCTCTGAACCATCTATTGATGCCATATGATCAGGACCAGGTAAATTTTTATCTAATGTAAAGTGTTTTTCAATAACATTAACATTATTTGCTGCTGCTGCGATGGAAGCAGAGATTCCTTTACAATGGTCAGAGTAGCCAACGCCACAATTATATTTCTCTTTGTAGTAGTTGACTACATTTATATTTGCCGAGCTAAGATCTGCTGGATATTCGCTTACGCATTGCAGTATTGCAATTTTTTCTGATGGTTTAATTTGTCTATTAATCAATTCAGAAAAATTTTTTTCACTATCATTTAAATTCCGAGCTTCAACTACCATTATCACTGCTGCATGTATTTCTTCAGCAGTAGATGCTCCAGTTGATATAATTGTTGGTAAATTTTTGTAACTTACATAATCAAGAAAATCGTAATTTGTAATCTCTCCCGAAGGGACTTTAATAATTTTCATACCTATTTCGTCAATTAAAAAATCTAAGCTATCTTTATCAAAAGCAGTTGAAAGAAATTTAATCTTTAAGTCTTCTGCATGAGTTGCAAGTTCTATCATTTCTTCATTTGTAAGCTCTAGTTCTTTTAACATCTCGATCTGATTAGAGGCTAAAGAGTTTTTTAATTGATAATTTGCTTGCATTGCATCCTTAGTGCATAACTTGTCTGCGTTGAATGTTTGAAATTTGATTGCATCAGCCCCTGCATCAGCAGCTGTATCGATAAGCTTATGAGCAAGAGATAAATCTCCATTATGATTAACGCCAGCCTCTGCAATTATAAAAATAGGTTTATTTAAAAACATGATATGTCGTGTAAAATTTAAAAGATTTTCTTGTTTTCATAAGGCCTTTTAATAAGTTTTGCAGGAGATCCATAATAAAGTGAATCAGATAAAGTATTTTTATTCACTAAGCTAGCCGCTCCAATTGTACATCTGTCTTCAATCGACAAACCTTGAAAAATTATAGCTCCAATGCCTAAAAATGCCTGCTCACCAATTTTAGTTCCTCCTCCCACGACTGCATTTGGACCAATGCTTGAAAAACTTGATAATTTACAATCATGATCAAGAGAGGATCGAGTATTTAGAATACAATGATCGCCAATTTTAGTCTTACTGTTAACTACGGCGCCAGCTAAAATTACATTACCATTGCCAATAATTACATCATCTGCAATAGATGAAAATGGATGAATACAATTAATAAAATTAAAATTTGAGACCACTTTAATAATAGATGAATAAACCTTTTTCCTAATAGAATTTTCTCCAATTGCTATTATCCCCCCAGTTATATTATTTTTAGAAATTATCTCTTTTAAATTAGATTCATCTCCTAAAAATGGATATGGTAAATCATTTAAT
>MDTG01335945.1_pt1 | contig 11896 bp, 10 predicted proteins | sample 811421 | NCBI WGS metagenome assembly MDTG01 (sample SAMN05326645, study PRJNA326480) | marine metagenome | isolation source: seawater | place: Pacific Ocean: South East | collected 2011 | reverse complement strand
TACATCTGTAGCAGATCCATCTATTTTATTGATGAATATGGGTGTACCATCAATTTTTGCACCTATTGATAATATTCCATTTTTAACCTGTGCTATTTTTGCTCTATTCTCTGCATTATCCTCTAGATTCATGTCTCTTAGCATCTGAGTTACAGGTCCAGATTTTACGGCACTAAATCCCTGCATGATGTATTGTCTTTGCATGTCTTCGGAATCTACCTCTATGGTATCTCCGTTTGGTGCATATAGGGTTCTAGTAACAAATTTAGGTTCTTTTTTGACCGTAGTCATTTCCTTCCAAGATCGATCAAACTCAGCCATATTTTCTATGGTCATCTCTTTATCTTTGAAGAACTCTCTCAAACTAAGCTGATAGAGATTAATATCTTGCTCTGCAGCTTTTCTTTCTTCTTCATCTAGGAGGGCTACCTTCTGCCTGATTAATGAATCCATTTCAGGGGTAGGTTCACCATCTTCACCTAAAAGATCAGTTCCTTTTTGGGCAATAAATCTATTGATATCTCCCACAGAATTGAAATTACCATCAAAAACTTGAGTAGTTAATTTCTGGTTTGATCTACTGTCGTACATATTCTTAACCAAGTTCTCGACATTAGGTCTGTCAGATAGTAGTCCAGTGTCTATGAGAACCTTGAGATCCTCAATAGGCATAGCTAAGAGTTTATCTTCAGTATAGAAGTCATCAGGCTCTTTAGCTTTAGCCGTAGCCTCTGCCCACTGCTTCTCAAACTGAGCTAGGGCTTCAACTGTAGGTATATTAACTACATTAGCACCATCCACATTAGTCATTATGTAGTAGCCGTTCTTCTCGTACCAAGCATCTAGAGCCTGTTCCTTTGCAGACATAGCTTTTGTTGTAGCTAGTTCTTTGTCAGTTTCGACTGAAAGGGCAAATGACTTCATCGCAGTGAGTGTCTGGATAGTTTTTATTTTACTATCGATTAGCGGATCATCTGCAGCTATGTTTTGTATCTGTAGAGCTTTTAGTGCTTGATCATAATAGCTAGAAGGTTTCTCAAGTTGCTGAGATGCTTCGGTAGCAGATTTCAGACCTGCAATAGTTTCTTTTACTTCTATCGCTGCCTCTATGTTTTTATACTCGTCTGAATCTGCCTTAAATATGTAGATGTAAGATTGTAGCTTTTCTAAATCTTGATCTAAACTTGTCTCCAGAGTAGACCAGAATTTATTACCTGCAGCTTGATCAGTTTTAAAATTAACAATTCCTTTAACCAGTTCTTCTTGATCTTCAGTTAGAGGAGTTGTCGCTACAATTGTTTCTATGTCTTCTAGTTTTTTCTCTAAGAGAGATGTTTTAGAATATCCTGGTATTACTTCAAACCAACTCTGTGAAGATGCCCACGCTTCCACTCGTCTGGCATCGGAGAATTTTCTTTCATCTCTCAGTTGTTGGGCAGTTTGAGACCAATTTCTGTCAGTTAACTTGGATATATCAAATAATTCTTCTTTTTTATCAAAGATAAATTTTCCACCATCTCCAGTATCTAAAGGAGCAAAAATTCTTGCCATTTGTCCTGCAGTGTCGGCAACCCCATCTTTTAAATTGGTTTGTTTGGAAAGGTTACCTAATTGACCTACAGTAATCGGACCATCAGAACCTATAGTGTATGAATTATCACCAACTTTTATACCACCAAAGTCACTAATTAGGCTATCTGAAGGTACATTCGGACCTTGAGGTGACATATTTGGATTTGCATCATATCCAACTTTGTCTTTAAAAAATTCGGTTAATTTAGCAGGGTCATCATAACCTGCATTTATTAAAGCTACTATTTGAGATTTTGCTACTGGACTTGAAGCACCCTGAGACATCATAAAGGCGTCAGCTAAAGCGTCATTTTTCTTATCTTGTAACTCTTTAGCGTCCTGTGCCTTTTTTAATTCTCTGGCTGCAGCCCTATCTTCTCTGCGTTTTTCCAGATCTTCCTGCATCTTAGCAGCCGCCTGAGCTTGCATACCTGATACAAGAGGATCTACAAAACTACCGAAGTAGTCTCGCTTCTTCTTGTAGTCACCTCTAGCAATACCTGCTCTGACTTTATTCGCTTCAGTCCTAAAACTCATTCTAAACCTCTTCTTCTACAGGTTCTTCCTCGCCACCTAACATGGCGGTCTGTTCTTCTTGCGTAGCTACGGAGCCACTATCTGGGGTAGGCATAGACATCAGCCCCTGCAGTGGTTCAGGTATCTCTGGCTTTTCTTCTTCCAGTGTCTGATTTACGTCCTCTGGGTTTAGAGGTGTCTCAGTAACTATTCCTAATGCGGCACGTAGTAGAGTAGGGGTGATGACTATCCGATCCTCATCATCGATACCCATGTCATACTTAATGCCCACACCCTTAGCCTGTATCTCTAGAAATCGAGCTAGTGGACCTGCTATTAATATAGCTAAGTCTATTCCTACCTTACCTACTCGAATACCTTGGAGAAGAACTGTGGCTACTATAGTAGTAATCTGCGTGTCTATCTCAAGCATGGCAAAAGTAAGTTCCTGTTGCTCAGGCTCTTCCAGTTTGGCAATAAAATAATCTATTGCTTCGTCATACTCATTTAGATCAGGCGGTCTATGCCAAGGCATATTTCGAGTATCAGAGGTAAAGTTCTCTCCAGGGATTGGTTGTTCAAGCTTCATCTGGTGTATCCTCTTCATCAAGTTTTTCTTCTAAGAGGTCAAAATATTCAGCGGTGTAATAAAAATCTTCACCTTTTGCTTCACGCGAGGCTTCTGGTGTTTTACCAGATAGAAAAGTTTTAACTGATTTTTTGATTGCTGTCTGAAAATCCATTTTTATTCCCTATTACTTTAGCCACCAAGGTTTTTCAGATAGCCCTAAGAAAGTACCGCCTAGTTTGAATAACCCATCTAAAAATCCACTACCGCCAGTTTCCTGACCTTGCTGTTGCATCTGTGCAATCAGTAATCTTAATTCAGCATCTCTGTCTCCAGAAGCAGTCTTCTGAATAAAATCCAGTAAGTTCTCTGCAGTATCCCAAAGCCTGTTTTGTGCTTCTGTAGATATATCCAGAGTATTTTTAACGTCTGTAGAGATGGCTTCCCAAGTGGTCTCAAACTGCTTCAAAGTGACTTCTCTTCGCCATTTGGCGTTGGAAGTATCGATGTTATACTGCATCTCCTGATAGAACTTCTCACGGTTGTTCTGCAATTCAGCATTGGCTACTTTCATGTCATTTATTTCACCAACATTAAACTTCTTCATATTATTCATCTCAGTAGCGTTATGCTTCTGAATTTGTGCATTCAATTCATCATAGAATTTATTGAAGTCGTTTGTTTGCTCTGCGGTGAACAGACGTTGAGCGTTTATAATTTTACTATCCTCAAACAATGCCTGAGTACGCTCTTGTTTATTAATCAATGCAGCTTGCTGTTCATTAGTAAGATTCTTGAGATCCATCTCTAAGAAAGCTTTAGCATTAGCTACGGCTGCAGCTTGTCTTGCCCCTAAGTTAGCTTCCTCAAATCGTGCTAATACGTTAGCTTTGTTAATAATTGCTTGTTGTCTATTATCTAAATTTTTTGTTGTAAGGGTTTGGAAGAATGTAGCTTCTTTTTCAGCAATACCTAAAGTAGCTTCCATGATAGCCGTAGCCATTGCACTAGTTTGTGCAGACCCAGTAATTCCATCAAAAGCAATAGTCTGAGCTACACTTCTAGCTATCTTCTGCGCCCACTTAGGTATAACAGCTTGACCTTGGTCATTAACAAATTGCTCGGAGATGATTTTCATCTGACCTGCAATTGTAGCCTTCTCATCTAAGTAGTTACCTTCTCCTAGTGCTTTCGCAAGGTTTTTACCTGATACGGTACTGGTATCTATGATTGTGCTAAACTTCTGGGTGGCATAGTCGTTTACAGCTACGCCTACCTCATTGGTGGTTCCATCTACGTTAGTGCCAGTAGCAGTACCTGTCATGTCAATTTCAATTTTAGAAGAATCTACAAGATTGTCATCATCTATAGTTCCAGTGGCTGCATCCATATCGTAGGAGCCATCTTCCATCTTTTTTGTATTTGTCTCAGCCGTGTAAGTAACAGCGTCAGACCCATCTTTATTTACCGTATTAGCTTGGGCTATATCAGAGTCACCAACAGTTGTAGCATCTTGATTTAAGCCATCGATATCTAATTGGTATTTATCAGAGTCTCCTAGAATACTTGTACCCTTAGCCTCTGCATCTAGAGTAGGCACGATATCTTCTAGCTTTAGATTTCTATCAGATAAAAACTTATTTGGATCATCTCTGATGGCTTCCATACCTGCTTCATCAATTCCTGCAGATTTAGCCCACTCTAGTACTTGTTCAGTGACAGACTTTTCTGGTTCTACATTGTCAGCATTCTGTTCTGCTTCCTGTAAGACTTTAGCCGCGCCTTCATCATCGCCTTTGTCTTTTAGATCTTGGGCTAGTTGTTGATATCCAGTTAGTCCTGTTGTTTCGTCCACGACTGATAGTTTATCTACAAAATTACCATCAGACCCTTGTACAACTTCATAGGGAAGTCCTATAGCGTTGTATGTATATACCATACCGTCTTTATTGGTGTAGTATTGCCTACCGTTAATTGTATCTGGATGTCTATCTGCGTCTGGATCTAAACCATTAGCCCAACCTGCTAGTTTACCTATAATAGATACTGGGTTTACGAATGATAAAATACCGCCAGATGGTGCGCCACCTGCGGTAGTATTAGATCCACTACTATTATCATTGTTATTGCTGTTAGGATTGTTTGCGGCACTATTACCAGTGACGGTATTTGATACGGCTGCTATACCAGTTACCTTATTATTAGGATCGTTGTCGTTATCAAAAGTGTCTCCACTTTGACCTGGGCCACCACCATCAAACATATCTCCGAAACTGTCATATCCAAAAATATTAGCCATCTAGTTTTTCCTTCTCAGCATTGCACTGTCGAATACGATCTCGCAGCAGTATGTAATCGGTGACCACTTCAGGAATTGCCTCATAAGCTTCATCCAAGACATCTAGCTCTACAGCCAGAGTCTCATTAAAATCCTCTGAGTACTGTTCTACTGGTGGACAATAGATTTCTAAGTCGGTTCTATAGACCGTTTCCGCGCAAGCGTTTAATGAGACTAGGGCGGTCAGTAATACTATCTTTTTCATGCTCTGCCATTTTCTTATAAAAGTCTGTTTTCTTCTTAGAGGCTTGTAGGTCATCTTTAAGGATCTTATTCTTCTCTTTATTAGCCCCCACGACTTTTCCCATTACGTAAATAATAGGAATAGCCAGAGCCAATGCACCAATGATGTAGGTCTTAATTTTACTAAAGATAAACACTAGTGGATGCCCTCTTTATTGTCTTTCCATCGAGCGTAGGCTGCTAGGGCTATGCCGCCAATTGCACATATTAAGAAGATGGTTTTTAGACTATCAGCATAAGCAACTAGCCCCTGTAGTTGACCTGCCATCTCGTTCATCGCTGTAGCCGTACCTGCAATGCCTACACCTGCCATAGTTTTACTCTTAGCTAGTGACTTGGGTGCTTCTGCAGTAGGCTTCTGCACCATATCAGGACCACCTTCATCAGATGGCATAGCAGCATCTCTAGAAAAGATTGCAGCTTCTGCAGCCCTACGTCTGGTTAGACCTTTTAGTGGAGTAAGCTTTCCATCGACCCTAGCTTTATTCCACCGCATGATCTGTTCAGGTACGTCATCATACAGACCTTTCTTAAGTTTTTTTAGTAGGGTTGAGCTACGGAAGTTACCTTCACCTAAGTTGAATACAAATGAGGTAAGCGCATCAAATTGTCCTTGAGTTAGAGGTACTTGGACGTACTTCTTAACGGCTTTGCCATGCTCGGCTAAGTCTTCGATAAGACGCATCTCGCAGTATTCTTTAGTCCACTTAGTACCAGATCGAACACCTTTGGTTGCGCCCCAACCACAAGTCCACTTTCCTGCAGGACAGCGATAGGCATGTACCATACCATCTGGCTGTACTCTGTGTAGCCCTTCGAACTTTTGTACTAGTTTAATACCATCATCTGAAATTTTAACAGGGTGCATAAAATGCTCCTTAACTATAGATTTTGTTGGATGTATGGTTGGTCTTGGTTACTAGACATTAGACCCATACCTTGTGAGGATAGGTCTCCTGACTGACTGCCTTGTGTGCGATATCCCATTGTATCCAATGCAGTCATTAGTTGATTTATATCGGTGGTTTTCTGGTTGAGTAGTTGTCCATTAGACTCATTATACGTATTAGTAATCAACATACCTTGCTGATTGATACCGCGTCTTACTGAGTTATTATTTCTATCTACCGAATTAGTAATTAACCTTCCTTGATCGTCAAAAGCATTTGCTAAGGCACTGTATTCTGATCGAATGCTTTCATCTAAGGTATCGCCTGAGTTTAAGAGAATATTCTTGATTGTATTTAGTCGATCAATGAAATCTATTTTTTCAGGTGATGCGGCTTGTGAATTATTTTGCTGATTATTACTTAAAGCTTTGGCTGTATTAGCAAAAGTACCAGTTTCACTCATTATAGTATTCTGATTTCTCTGAATATCACTTTGATTTGCCAATGCTTTATCTGCTATGCGAGTTGCTTGATCTTGAATATCTCTCTGACCGCTTGTTACCTGATCAAATCCACCTGTTACGGATTTTGCTAACTCTGCTCGTTGTTGGTCTGCTAATGTATTAGCTTTTTGTTGATCTGTACGAAGAGTATCCAGACCTGTCTGTACACCACCAACACTATCTTGAATAGCAGTTTGACCTGCAGATAGATCCCCATAGTAATTAGCTGCATCTTCTTTCATTGCAGCAAGAACATCTGACATTGTTGCCTGACCAGTTAATACCGCTGATTGCATATCTGTTATTTTCTGATCTGCAGAGGCAAAACCCTCATCAACAGATGTGCCTAGTGCAGAAATTCCAGTGTTAGCTGCATCTACACCAGTTTGAACATTATCCACCGCACTACCTAGTCCAGTGATTGCAGTATTTGCCTGATCAATACCTGTCTGCATAGTACTCTGATTACCTAAGATATCAGTTTGCCCTTTAGACAATGCTACTTGACCACCAAGTATAGATCCTTGATTACCTAAGAGAACTTCTTGATTTCCTGTTACACCTGCAAAGCCTTCCGCCATAGCACCCGACTTTGCTAAATCTGAGGTATCTATTGTGGTGTTAGTAACAGTAACAGGCTGAAAAGTATCAAATCGCTTGTTAATTAACTCATCTGTATTTGTCTGATTTCCAATAATTGTCTCTGTATCACCTTTTACGGTATCTGTGACATCAACAGTATTTCCACCATAAGTTACAGTCTCACCGCCTGTAGTAGTTGTATTACCTTCATCATCAGTAGTTTCAACGATTGGGGTAACAAAACTCTCTTCAGAAGAAGTTACTGTACCTGTCGGGGAAGCAGTACCGATATTATCAGATACGGTGGAAACATTATCGGCTATAGTATTTCCTACTTCCACAATTGGAGCCGTTTCTTCTTGTACAATACTTTGAACTTCATCAGCAGAAGCTCCACCGCCCCCACCTTTAAAAGTAATTAACCCACTATTCCTTGGGCTTAGAAATTTAAAAAATGGGTTGTACAGTGTCATGTTATATCTCCATGTCGAAAACGTAATAAAGTGGTTTGTATTTGTTGCCTTGTCTGGAACTCAGGCTTTTCAATCTTCTTTGCCATCCTTTGCGCCCCCAGACTTGCATGTGGCTGCAGCCGTTCTGTTTGGCAAAATCTTCAAAAACTTGATGGTCATGCTCGACCTGTTTCAAAGATATATTATTAGTGGTGTTTGTAATTATTTGGCAGGTTTTAACGCTGCCATAATTTAAAAATCGAAGAGTAGTGGTACAGACTATCTTGTTATCTCTGTTAAGCGTTATGAATATAAAAATTTTATTTGCTAACGCTTGCTTGCACAGTTCTAAAATTGGTATTTCATTTATGCCATGTGCTAAGGCTTTTTCTATATCGGCTTCAATTAAGTGCCATACTTTTAGTACTTCGCTTGGAGATAATAAGACAGACCGAAACTCAGAAGTTTCTAAAGTCATTAACTGCCTTAAAATATTATATATTTCTTTAAAATTATACAGGTTATTTTATAATTATGCAAGCGTATATTAGGGTTTCTCAGGTTCCAAATGTTGTTTAAGCCTTTGCATGAAAGCATCTCGACCTACTTGCAGTTGCGTTAAGTTAAACTGTGTGCTTGCTATCTTTTGATCCAAAGAACCAATGTGGTTTATACAGCCCTTTGCTTCGTCCGATAATTGATCTTCTGCGTATTCTACATCGTCAATCGTTATGGTCTTTTTATCTTCAACCATGTTGATCTCCTTTCGTTAAGTTATGGTTTAGTAGGCCAATCATCGTCTTTCAAATGAGGCCAGTTTGTGTGAGTTGGTAAGTTTCTCAAGGCGGTTCTATAAGAGGTTTGTTCAGAGGTCATGGTTCGATCTGATACACCCCACCAATCGGTTTCTTGCAATAGCCTGTCTCGTTGATGCCTGTTACCTAATGCAGCCCCTTCGTCTACATTTGCTTGATAAGCAGTTTCTTGCTCTGCTTTTGTTTGCCCATCTTCAATGTCTGCAAACATATCAACAACCTGATATGCTTTTACCCAAACATCTCCTTGCTGCACCACACCGTTGCGAACAACTTCCTGATACTGACCTACTTCTGTGGGCATCGTTCCCTCAAGAACTGGATCAACATCGTAGGCATCGAATGTAAATTCATTCCAAACTTTAGTTGGGCTTATGTTTGGGTTAGCAGCTTTTACTTCTGCTTTCGTCATTACTTCGCCTGTTGTGCGATTGCGAAATTCTTGCATTGAAGCCTCCTTTAAGCTGCTATTGCGTAGTACAAATTCGTGTGACCACTTTGGTTAATCCGATAGGTGCTATTTACATTCACAACAAAACCAGAACTTGCAGGATCAATTATATCTTGGTTAGTTGTTGACCCTGTTTGGCTTATAAGTCTAAAAAATGGATCATTCCCTGCATTAGTGCAGCCACTTTGTTCGTCAAAAAATAACCAGTGGGTACTACTGTAGTCTGTGTTTTTCAGCATCAGGAAGCGGATTCCGTTGGTAAAGCCACAGTCGATGGTTTGTGAACTTCCATTTCCACTGAATGTTCCGATTTTACTTATGCCTGATCTTGACCCAAATAATAGCGCCAGATGTTGATAACCACTGTAGTTTGTGTTGTAATCCCCTGCCGTAAATACGCTGTTTGTTGGATGTGTATTGCCCCAAACACCAGTGTCTGTTTTGGCTTCATCTTGATCGGTAAGTTTTAAATATTTGTTAGCGCCTAATGCCCGTGCATAAACGTGCCAACCATAACTTGTGTTATCCCAAATCCTAGTCCAGATCATATCGACCTGACCTTGTAGCCCATGACTTATGGTTCGGTTGCTAGTTCCGTCACCTCGCCATGTTTGAACATCAAAAAATTCTGGCGCTCTGGACCACATAAGTCCAAGATCAGTTGATCCGTTAGTAGGGGCTATTCTAAACCCATCTGGCAGCCAAAAGTTTGCATCAGTCCAAGAATAAAAAGCACCTGTTTGGTGCATTTCCCGATACCGTTCTTGAATTTTTCGACAGTAAAAAGTTACATCGTCCGTACTGCCTCCACCAAGATTTACATCCAGTGCCATATCAACCATAGGTTTTTTATATGTGCTAGTATTAGAGCTTTGCGTTCCATAATCGGCACTGTACCATCCAGGTTTTGAATACGCATAACTACTGCTTCCGTTTCCAGTAGTAGCACTAAATAATTGGTCTGGAACAAAGTCATCGCCTTGTGGCATAGCTCGAACAGCCATGTAGATGTGATCTTCGCCACTTTCGCTATAATCGGTTTTGTTATTACCTTGTTGTTGGCTTTCTGGTAGTATGTAAAACCCAGTAGCAGTAGTCTGAATGACATTACTACGCTCTGGAGTATCAGCCTGTCCACCTTCATGCCAATGAGTAACTCTACTCAAAGCAGTAGTTGAATCATTCACCCACCCTTGCAAGCTACGGTGACATTTCCAAGCATGACCTGATCCTGTATTTCGTACCAATAAATACTGAGGCTCCCAACCAAGATTTACTGTTACTCCATAGTTGCCGCCAACGTATTTACCGCAAGCAATTCGACCACCGTTGTCATTGTTTTCACCTGCAGGATCATGCGCAAAAACAATTGCAATGTAATCTCGACCAGACATATTCCATATATGATTTCCAAGCGTAAAAGTATTGGCTGTTACAGCCGAGGTCATCAAGTCATTTTGAGTAGCTACACCGCCCTCTCCATAAGTACTACCTTCACCCATTCGAAGATAATTTGTGGAAGTATTTGGTAAATCTTTATGCCAAACAGCCCAATGATATTTGTAAGTAGTCATATACAGCATAATCATACCAGGCTCTACACCAAGTCCATGATTTATGGTTTGATTGCTACTATTTCCGCTATAAGCAAAAGCTTGAAAAAAACGAGGCGAGTTTTTCCATAAATCTACGCCATAAAGTTGATTGCTTTGGTAGTTGCTGTTGGCTTCCCAACTACTACTTACTTCAAATCCATCTACATGCGTCTGTCTGGGATTAGCGTTATTTGTAAATTTATGGTTCGTATTAGAATAACTACCCTGATAACTTGTCGGATACCACATATTATTTTGTATATGTGGAAGGGATAAGACGTTCCCACCTGACGCATTATCTCCATGTAGCCTTTTATACCAAAGCATCCCACCGTCCGTAAGAAGATCGATCCCCGTATTGAAGTTTCTGCTTTGGCGATTACCGATATAGCTGTACTGTCTAAAGATATTTTGGATGGGTTGAGGTTCTGCACCACCTGCACCTGCCGCACCCATTAACATTTTCTTGTAGTTAACCATATTCTATTCCTATGCGGCTGCGTCTACTGCGAGTGCGCCTGTCCAGTTAGAACCATCTCTGGTGTGGAAAACGTAGACATCTGTTTCACCAGACGCAGGGGCGTCTGGGGCTGTGCCACCTGCAAAATCTACTGAGCTAGGCCATGTGACTGTGCCGCCATTGCCTGTGAGATATAAAACAAATCCGATACCCCAGTTTGAAGAAGTGCCAGAAAAAGTAAAAGTCGTATTACCTGACATTGTTAGATAGAACACACCTGAATTTGCTGCATTAATTGATGGGGTTGTGCCAGATAATTGTGTGGTTTCATCAAAGTAACCAAAGTAGTTATAAATACTACCTTGGCATGACAAATAATATGGAGATACGCTAAGAGTAGACCAACCCCCAGTGTGAAAAGTAATGTTGTCAGCAGCATTAAAACCCACGTAAGTGTTAGTGTCACCTTCATGGTAAATTTTATCTGCAAGATAAATATTATCGACAGAACTTATACCGCCACCAACCGACAGATCATTAGCAACTGCTACGTGACTGTTACCAGTACCTACAGACATTAGTAATGCATCACCTGATGCGTTATAAAATCTTGTACCGCCATATGCGGAATTGGCTTTAATTCTTATGCCAGTAGCAAAATCTATGTCTAATTTGTTGTAGTTACCACCGTAGTTCTCAAGGTTAGTTCCAATGTAATATCCGTCTATTGCGTTACTGTCTCCGCTACCAAACATAAGCCTAGTGCCAGTTACACCATCCCAAGGGTTAGTAGCAGCAGAGCCACCAATAGAGAGATACTTTTGGTCACCAGGCGTATTAAGCCAATAATAACCATTAGCTGCGAGTAATCCAAAACCGTTACTATCATGGTAGCCAAGGTAGCCTTTTAT
>MDTG01223221.1_pt1 | contig 11897 bp, 7 predicted proteins | sample 811421 | NCBI WGS metagenome assembly MDTG01 (sample SAMN05326645, study PRJNA326480) | marine metagenome | isolation source: seawater | place: Pacific Ocean: South East | collected 2011 | reverse complement strand
TCCTGGCAGCACAGAGCAGCAATATTTTTAAAAGCAGCTGAGTTGTTGGCGGGTTCATGGAGATACACTTTAAATGCTGCAACAATGCTTGGACAAAGCAAGACCGCCTATCAAGCAGAGATAGATTCAGCTTGTGAGATGATAGATTTTTTAAGATTTAATGCCTATTTCATGTCCGAGATATACGAGGAACAACCTATTTCCACAAACAATTCATGGAATAGACTAGAATATAGACCACTGGAAGGATTCGTTCTAGCCGTTACACCCTTTAACTTTACTGCCATAGGAGGAAATCTAGCAATAGCACCTGCTTTGATGGGAAACACAGTATTGTGGAAGCCGGCAGGAACAGCAATGTACTCAAATTATTTGCTTATGAAGCTGTTTCAGGAAGCAGGACTACCGGATGGCGTAATTAACTTTATTCCGGGTTCGGGAAGCTTAATAGGAAATATAGCCTTCAATAACGAATGGCTGGCCGGTGTACATTTTACAGGGTCTACCGAAGTATTTAATGACATGTGGAGCACCGTTGGAAAGAATGTTAAAAGCTATAAATCTTATCCAAAACTCGTTGGAGAAACGGGAGGAAAGGATTTTATTTTTGCACATAAACTTGCGAATATTACTGAGCTAGTTACCGCTTTGATCCAGGGCGCATTTGAATATCAGGGACAAAAATGCTCAGCCGTTTCCCGTGCCTATATACCTAAAAGTATTTGGACAGGTTTAAAATGTAAGCTCATTAGTGAGGCAGCAACGATTACAATGGGAGATGTAGAGGACTTTACGAATTTCATGAGTGCTGTAATAGATCAGAAGTCCTTTGATAGGATTAAATCATATATTGAATATGCAAAGGACTCAGGTGATGCAGAAATCATTTGGGGTGGAGAATACGATGATACTAAGGGCTACTTTATAGAGCCTACAATTATAGTTACAAAGGCCTGTGACTTTAAAACAATGACAGAAGAGATTTTTGGTCCTGTCCTAACAATATGTATTTATGAAGACGAAGACTTTGAGGAAACCCTTAGAATTTGCAATGAATCAACCCCCTATGGGTTGACTGGAGGAATTTTCTCACAGGATAGAATGGCTATAATGAAAATGGAAAGTGAACTTAAATATGCAGCAGGAAATCTATATATTAACGACAAACCTACAGGTGCAGTAGTTGGCCAGCAGCCCTTTGGAGGAGGAAGAGCCTCGGGAACAAATGATAAGGCAGGAAGTAAATTGAACTTATTGAGATGGACGAATCCCAGGGTGATAAAAGAAACATTTAATGCCCCAAAGAGCTATAGATATCCATTTATGGAGGCAAAATAGAATAGAGCAAATTAGAGAATAGGATAACTATTCTCTGAGGCTGTTAACAAACGCCCAATTTCTTCGTTACTGCTGAAATCTCCGGTACTCACTTGCAGGTTTAGCAAGCTCCGTTCCCCAATTTCACCGTGCCTCGAACTTGAACGTTTGTTAAAGCCTAACATCTTGTTAACTTTGTTAACAATCTGAGAGAATAGGATAACTATTCTCTTTTATTTTTGGAAAAACTAAAGATTAGTATAAATATATGTAAGTGGTTTAAAGATTTACTTTCAAAGTTCTCGCCGTTAGAAGCTAGCTGTCATAAATAGATTAAATTGACAAAAAAATGTTATGAATATATAATAGACCATATAGTCTAGACCTTGTGGTCTACAGATGCAATGGGAGTGAAATTATTTGGATAAAATGAATATGGAACGAAAAGATAAGTTAGTTGAGGTTGCTCTAGGTGAATTTATAGAAAAAGGATACGATAAGGCGTCACTGAATAATATTTTAAAGAAAGCTGAAATAAGTAAAGGATCCTTCTATTATCATTTTAGTAATAAACAAGAGCTATACTTATACCTTTTTAGAATTATACATGAGACAGAGCATAAACATCTCCATGAGTGGAGGAAAGAATGTACTATTGATTATGAGAAGCTAAGTTTTTTTGAGGTTTTAAAGCTTGAAGGAAGAGTAGGGGTGGAAGCAGTTATAAAGTACCCTAAACATTATTTATTTTGGAAGAGTATGTATGAAGAAAAAAATCCTGAAGTAAAGGTCATTATTGATAAAGAGCTGAAGGCACTGATAGAAAGTGGTCATGCTGAGGATTATTTAATGCCTCTTATAGAAGAAGGCATAAAGAAAAAGGATTTTAGAGAAGATTTATCTGAGGAATTTATTATAAGACTTTTATGCGATTCCATGATAACCTTCTTTAATTGCTTTGTAAAAGAAGAAAAGGACTTTGAAGTGGAAAATTTGATGAGGAATTATGAGGAATATGTGGATTTTTTAGAACGAGGTTTGGGTAAAAAGAAATAAGGGGGTGTGAGTATGGAGCAAAAAGTATTAATGAGAGTTGATGAATTAAATAAATACTATCAAATGGGAGAAGTAACTGTTAAGGCTCTGCAAAATGCATCATTTGAAATCCAAGAGGGAGAGTTTGTTGTAATACTGGGTCCAAGTGGTTCTGGTAAAAGTACTTTGCTCAATATCCTAGGAGGTATGGATAAACCAACAAATGGAAAGGTTTTTCTTGAGGATAATGAGATTACAAACTATTCAGAAAGACAATTAACCAATTATAGGAGAAGTAAAATAGGTTTTGTTTTTCAGTTTTATAATCTCATGGCAAATTTAACTGCAAAGGAAAATGTTGAATTGGCAACGGAGATATGTAAAGATCCGCTAAATATAGATACCGTTTTAGAAAATGTAGGGCTTGGAGAAAGAAAGGACCACTTTCCTTCACAGCTTAGTGGTGGTGAACAGCAGAGAGTAGCCATAGCTAGGGCAGTTGCAAAAAATCCCCTTATACTCCTATGTGATGAGCCAACCGGTGCATTGGATTACAAGACGGGTATAGCAATTCTTTCTCTACTCAGCAAGATAAATAGAGAGTATAAAAAGACAGTTATGGTTATAACACATAACGCTCCAATTGCTCAAATGGCTGATCGCATCATTAAAATGAGAAGTGGTAGGATAGTCTATAATCAAATAAATAATAACCAAATAGATCCTGAAAGGATTGAATGGTAATGAAAAAGTTAAATGTGAGATTAATTAGGCTCATGAAAAAGTCCTTTGGTCAAGTTATTGCTGTAATGACAGTGATAGTAGTAGGGCTTTTAGTATATACAGCCATGAGAATGGCTGCTCTTAATCTACAGAGTACCTTGGATGAGTACTATGACACCACAAACTTTGCAGATATGTATGTTCAAGTAGTTAAGATTCCCAGTAATGCCATAGATGATATGAAAAATAAATATGGGATTACAGATGCCCAGGGAAGAATAGTGTCTGACGTACCGCTCAGAACCGAGGATGGAGATGAAAAAGTTACTATAAGAGTCACTTCCTTGCCAAATGATGAAAAAAATATAAATGAAGTTTATCTGGTGGATGGTGAAGGAATAAAAAATAGGAATAAAGATGTTCTGCTTGTTGAACAATTTGCAAAGGCACGAAATATAGTTGTTGGTGATATTCTAAAGCTTCAAATAAGCGGAAGACAATATAACCTTGAGGTTGCCGGCATAGTAGCTAGTCCAGAGTATATATATCTTATGGAAAATGAGCAAAGTCTACTACCACTGCCGGATAAATTTGGAGTAGCCTTTGTATCCGACGAATTTGCGAGACAAAGCTTTGGATTTGGAAATAGCTATAATGAAGTGATTATCAAGGTAAAGGATGAAAATCAAGTTGAAAAGATTGAAGACAAATTAGAAAAGGTTCTGAAGAAGTACGGTGTCAAGAGAATTATTATTAAAGAAAATCAGCTGAGTAATAGAATGATTTCCGAGGAAATAAAACAATTGAAGACAATGTCTCAAGTCGTACCGGTACTTTTTCTAGGTGTAGCAGCGTTAATTATCGCAGTTATGATATCTAGGATGGTTAAGAAGGATAGAGTACCAATCGGTGTTATGAAGGCCCTTGGATATAATAACTTAGAGATCATTTCCCATTATACAAAGTATGCTTTATCCATTGGTGTCATAGGTGCACTTATAGGAACTAACCTAGGAATGCTTCTAGCAGGAGCAATGACCAAAATGTACCTTATGTATTTTAATATACCAATATTAAAAGTCAACTATTATTATAGATATACAATAAACGCTATACTCCTATCAAGTGCCTTTTGTATTGCAGCAGGATTTTGGGGAGGTAAAGACGTTCTAAAGATATTACCTGCCGAATCCATGAGACCAGAAGCACCGAAATCAGGTAAGCGAATATTGATAGAAAGAATAAAGATTATATGGAACAATCTATCATTTAGTTGGAAGATGGTTACAAGAAATATATTTAGAAGTAAAAAGAGGTTTCTATTTATTCTATTTGGGATATCTTTATCCTTTGGAATGTTGTTTCTAACCTTTTATCAGTTTAGTACATTTTTTACCATCTTTGAAAGTCACTATGGAGATTTTCAGAGGATGGAATACAGTATTAATTTCTCAAAACCCATGAATAAAAGGATTATTAAGGATCTAGAACATGAAGTGGATATCGATGCCATTGAAGCAAAGGTGGAATTTCCATTTGAAATGAAAAATGGATGGAAGAGCAAGGTTATAAATATAATAGGGCTGGAGAAGGATACAATATTCTATAATTTTGAAAATCTCAGTGGGCAAAATGTAATTTTGCCCGATGAAGGTATAGTTATCTCAGAGAATTTAGCAAATTTCTTAGATTTGAAAAAGGGAGATACAGTGACTATCGACAGCTTTGTTCCCAATAGAGACGATGTTAACCTTGTGGTGAAGGATATTGTACAACAGAGCTTAGGAATAAATGCCTATATGGAGATTGGTCAAATGCAGTCTACTCTTTTGGATAAAGAGCTGGTAACAGGGGCATACTTCAATTCCCAGGATAATGTAAAAAAGAAACTCATAAACCTGAAAAATGTAACCAGTATTCAGTCTTTGCAGGATTTACGAAATGTCTTCGAACAGTTTCTTAATTTAACTATTACCTCAATAAGCATAATGGTTGTATTCTCAGGTATCTTAGGTTTTGCAGTCGTGTATAACTCAACGGTAATGGGTATATCTGAGCGAAGGCTAGAATTTTCTTCCCTTAGGGTTATGGGCTTCTCAAGGAAAGAAATATTCTGGATGATTGTTAAAGAGAATTTAGTGATGACAACCTTTGGAATACTTGCAGGAATTCCAATAGGTTTAACCTTTGTAAAGGGTGTAGAGGAAGCCTTTAGTAATGATCTATATACCCTCAGGGCGGATATAAGCCCTAATACGTATCTTCTTTCGATATTATTTACAGTAATATTTGTAATACTTGCACAGTTATTTACTCTAAGAAAAGTTTATAAGCTTGACTTTATGGAGGCTCTTAAGAGTAGAATTTCATAGGGAGGTGTAGAAAATGAAGAAAAGAAATATTAAAATTATTTCCGTTGTTTTAGCAGTTATAATTATCACCTTTGGAATATATTATAAAACGAAAAGTGGCGAAGCAGTAACAGCAGAAATATATGAGGCTAAGCTCGGAGAAGTTTCCGATTTCGTAGAGGAGACAGGGACGGTAATATCTAGGAATCAGCGGGTTATATATTCGAATGCCATGGGGGAATTGAAAACTCTACATGTAGATGAGGGAGATAATGTAAAAGCAGGGGAGGTACTTGCAGAGATAGAATCAGAGAAAGTTGATCTTGAGATCAAATCCTTGGAAGCGCAAATAGAAGGATTAAGGTCAACCTATAAGGAAGCAGTAAAACCAGTTGATAAATCAATAATAGCAAATGCCGAGGCAAGTGTTAACAACAACAAGGTTCTAGTGGAAGAGGCTAAAAGAGATTTAGAAAATAGTGAAAAACTATATAATGACGGAGCACTAAGCAGTGAAGCATACAAAAATGCTCAGGAGTATCTTGTACTCCAAGAAAACAATCTAGAAATAGCTGAGAACGAATTAGCGCTACTGAGAAAAGGAGTATCTACTAATATAAAAAATCAATATGAAGCAGAAATAGCCCAGCTCGTTTATCAAAAAGAGATTTTAGAAAAAAGCAAGGAAGACCTTATGATTAAGGCATCTACTGATGGTATTGTAACGGAGGTTTTCTTAAAGGAAGGTGCTTACGTACAGCAGGGCGGTGAAGTTGTAGAGATTGGAGATATTAACGATCTTTATATAGAAGTAGATGTTCTGGCAAGTGAAGTAGGATCCATAAAGCAAGAAGGATTAGTAATAGTATATAGTGAAGATCTTGGTATTGATGAGCTAAAGGGAAAGGTAGATAAGATTCATCCTAAGGCCTTTAGCAAGGTATCAGATTTAGGTATAGAGCAAAAAAGAGTTAGGATAGAAGTAAGTGTTCCAGAAACTTCGAACCTGAGAATTGGATATGAGGTTGATACCAAATTTAGACTATGGTCAAGGACTAATATACTAGTAGTGCCCGACAATACAGTATTCGATATGGATAATAGTAAATATGTTTTTCTGGTTGAAGATGATATAGCAGTACTTAGAGAAATAGAAATCGGCTTAGAAGGTGAAGATTTTATAGAAATTAAATCTGGACTAAATGAAGGAGATAAGATTATAGTTTCTCCTAATGAGGACATAGAAGAAGGAATTAGGATTGAAGAACAAGAGTAGGAAATATAGTTAGCTAGTGGCTAATGGCTGATGGCGAAAAAATTAAAGACTAAATTTAGGGTCATATAAACATCTTGTGAGCAAACTGAAAAGTCGGCATTCCGAAGGAATGCCGCTTTTTTAATTCATAAAAGTATGACCTAAATAGTTTTGAATCCCTAATCACTAATCCCTAATCCTTAATCGCTAAAAGCAGCTGAAGCTAATTTTGTCCTAATGAAGTCCACTAATTCTTGAGTTCTCAACTATTCTTTTGTAAAGAGGATTATCGCCCATATATTTTTCAAGATAAGATAATAATTCATTTGAATTGTTTCCTGCGTATTCCAGCATTTTATCGGCAATATGATCTATTACTTCGGGTTCTTCGCATTCCGATAGGACTTCGAATATCTCAGAAATATTTTGAGCAAGCTTTGAGGACTTTTCGCTATTCATGTTTCCATCTGGGCTGATATCATTTTCAGCCATATAATTTATAGCATCACATAGAATCCATCCAGTACCCTCAATGGTCTTCATGAGGTTATGAAAATGCTTTTTATGTTCAGTTATTCCTGTTGTCATAAAACATCACCTTTCATTATGAGAATTTTGCCTGTATTATTCATGGAAAGTTTGAAAAGGACGTAGCAGAGTTTTTAATTTTCTATGCATAATCCGGGTTTTATTTTCCAATAAACAGTTGAGTAAAAATCTTTCCCATTTTTGACCCTTCCTTTATACCAATACCTATGTGGGTGAAACTCTCGTTAAGTATATTTTCTTTATGACCTTTAGAATCCATTAGGGATTCATGGGCAGCTTTAACTGACTGGTTGCCAGCTATATTTTCTCCTGCATAAATATATTTGATGCCAAAATTCTGGAGCATCTCAAAGGGACTTCCATATGTAGGTGAATAATGACTAAAATAATCATTATCTATCATATCTTGGGATTTAAACCTAGCAACTTCAGCAAGCTCTAAATCCACCTTCAATGGACTTAACCCATGCTTAGATCTTTCGGCATTTACTAAACGAAGCAGCTCCTGTTCATTTGGAGTAAGCTTTTTAATATTTGTTTGTTGGCCCTCGAGAGTAGAGTTTTCTACCATAGGGTTAACATCCTCTGGGTTAATTGCACCGACCTTTCCATTATCTAGAATGACAATATACCATTTGCCTACATAACCACCAACATCTAAAATAGCGTCCTTCTTTACTGTTGTGACTACGGGGAAGTCTTTAGAATTACCATTCCTTATATATGCATTATCAACATCAACCTGTACCTTTTCAATATCTCCCTTTTTAAACATTGATGATGCTTGAGGCTTGAGTGGTTTTTCTTGGGCAGATCGGACACATGCCGTTAGAATTAATAATAAAACTAGACAAAAAAGAAGCTTTGAAGTTTTGAACCTCTTCATAGAAAATCACCTCAAGATATATTATTTCCTGTTATTATGAAAAAATGAGGAAATCTCATAATAAATTTTTAAAATTGGATTTTAAATTAGAAACCCTGTTTGTGCCTAATAAAAGGAACAAACAGGGTTTAAGTACTGATATTTTATAGATGTGTGATTGTGAATTTTAACATTTTATATGTTTTGACTATATTTTATACTTCTTAAGCTCTGATTTTAAGTTTATCGTAAGCTCTTCTAACTGACCAACGTAATCTAAGAGTTCTGTGATCTTATGGGAATATTCCATAACGCTTGCACTCATTTCCTCTGAGGATGCAGAATTCTCCTCGGCAATGGCAGCGAGGGAGTGGATGTTTTCAAAAACGTCTGAGATTTTTTTAGTCTCATCTGTAAGCCTATCCACAAGTTCAACAATTCCACTTGAAACGTCGGTTATCTGCATAGTTGCATTTCTATTGTCATTGGCAACAACCTCAAGGGTTTTACTGCTTTCTTCCAACTGCTGAAATTGATTGGATACTTGGCTAACCATGTTACTTACTTCCATAGTAAATTCATTTAAACTGTTATTAATAACCCTTACGGCACTTTTTGAGTCCTCGGCTAATTTTCTGATTTCATCGGCAACAACGGTAAAACCTCTACCCATTTCTCCAGCTCTGGCAGCTTCTATAGCTGCGTTAAGGGCTAGAAGATTTGTCTGCTCTGAGATTTGTTCGACGGTAATTACAATGTCAATGATATCCTGTACCTTTGCAGATAACTCTTCACCTTGATGATTAACCTTTGAAAAGTTTTCCTTAACATCCAAAAGCATTTTAGAAACATCCTGAAGCTCCTCGAAGGATGTTTCAATATCTGTAACAGCCTTTTCAAGCTGCTTCTTTCTAACACTTTCTTCGCCGGCCAGATTATTTAGGGTTTCGATATTATCATTTAATACATATACAGATCTTTCAGTTTCTTCGGCTTGGTGAACAGCACCGTTTGCAACTTCCTGTACGGCATTGGAAATACCTTCAGAAACATCCTTCATACTAGTGGCAATACCAGAGAAGGTTCTAGTGAAATTGTAAACGTCATCCATACCACCCTTAAGATAAATGAAATCCTTTTTAATAGTATTCTTTATCTTGTTTATATCGGAAACTTGGGATTCGAATCTATCCTTAGTTCCTATTTTTGTGTCCCCGACAAAATTTAAATCTTCGAGCTTTGAGATTTCATTCTTAACAGATTTCAGTGGAGCTAGTACTATATTTGAAAAAATTAATGTGCTTATAAATACTACACCGGAAAAAATAAGGCTCTTGGGTAGATTGGCTGTCCCACCATCAATAAATAAAGCCAAAAAAGTAAGTAAAGTAGTAGGTAATGCGATCTTCGCTGATAAATTGTGTATAAAACCAAATGAAAGCAGTTTTGATGCTGTAAAACTCTTGTACTCAGAGGTTTCTTTCTCAAGTTTGATCTTTACCTTCAAAAAGCTTCTTCCGTCGTCATATGTACCCTTATCCATTACGCTTGTTTCTATCTTTTCATTAAAAAATGTCGCGCTTCCCTCTATTAGACCTAAGAAATAATCATACATCTTTCTTTTAGACTCATATAGAAGCTCAATTTCCTTATTGCCGGTTTCGGTGGCTATTATTCGAGGTGGCTTTGCACCCTTTATCATCTTAGTGAGTTGAGCATGGACATCGTCCATCATCATAAGAAAGCCCTTAAGACTAAACCTTTCAAAATAAGATGGAAACCATTTGCTAAAGGTCTCAATATTTCTTCTGCCGATTTCTCTCCAAATCTCTCCAGAATCTTTTCCTAAAGATTCACCAATATCAGCAATAATCGTTTTAACCTCGTCATCAGGGATATCTTCAAGGGGAGTGATAACACGACCAGTATCCCATCCAACTTTAATCAATGCAGAGTCAACCACTTCATCTCCAAATAGCTCGCGAAGTGTATTCACCCAAGTGGAAACTACAGTACCTTTCATTGAATTGAAATCCTCCTTTGCATAAAAAATAAATTAAAAGCTCTTCGACACCCTTTGTTAAAATTGTAAAAAGTAAAGAATAATATCTAAAAATTATAGATTTGTGACTCGGAAGATTTACTTTCATATTTTTTGTTATTAGCCATCAGCCATTAGCCGGACATATGTAGAATAGCGAAGTAAAGGAATTCCAAGATATTGTAAATCTTCTTAATCTCACATCTATAACAGTAACACCTCTAAGAATATTATAAAGCATTTTACCAAAAAATTGTCGTAATACTCTATTGATACCAAAAAAAATGTGAATTAAACACGAATGACAACAAACTTAAAATGATATTCGCGACACAAAGTTTGTGAAATGTCGAATTATGATGGAAGTTGACAAGCTAATGTTCGACATTTATAATAATACATAAAAAGGTAAATTGATGCAGGTAAGAATTAGCATTATACCTATAGACGAAATAGAGACGATGGCAGATTATAATTACAGATAATAAACATAGTTAGACTTTAAAAATAAAGTACATATGTGGCTTCGCTAAAGCTAAGCTTCAGTTATATTCATGTTCTATCGGAAATTTAATTTCCATAAAAAAACCTTTAAGGGGGAAAAAAGATGAAAACAGATGTACAAATTGCTCAAGAGGCTAAAATGCTTCCAATAGTTGAAGTAGGTAAGAAAATCGGATTAAATGAAGATGATTTAGAGCTTTACGGCAAGTATAAAGCAAAAATATCCTTAGACGTTTTTGACAAGCTAAAGGATAAAGAAGATGGAAAGCTTGTACTTGTAACGGCAATTAACCCTACTCCTGCAGGAGAAGGTAAAACAACTACAAATGTTGGTCTGAGTATGGGATTAAATAAAATCGGTAAGAAAACCATAACTGCTTTAAGAGAGCCGTCATTGGGACCTTGTTTCGGAGTTAAAGGGGGAGCAGCCGGTGGAGGTTATGCACAAGTAGTACCAATGGACGACATTAACCTTCACTTTACTGGAGACATTCATGCCATAACTACAGCAAACAATCTTTTAGCAGCCCTTATAGACAATCACCTTCATCAAGGTAACAAACTAAATATCGACCCAAGAAGAGTAACTTGGAAAAGAGCCCTAGATATGAATGATAGAGCACTTAGAAGCATCGTTATCGGTCTTGGTGCAAGGGGCAATGGAGTACCAAGGGAAGATGGATTTGATATTACTGTAGCTTCAGAAATAATGGCTATACTTTGCCTTGCAACTGATATGGAGGATCTTAAAACAAGACTTTCTAAAATGATAATTGGATATACATATGAAAATGAACCTATTACAGCCGGTGAGTTAGATGCTACAGGATCATTGGCATTGCTTCTTAAGGATGCAATTAAGCCGAATCTTGTACAGACTCTAGAAAATACACCTGCTATAATTCATGGAGGGCCTTTTGCAAACATAGCCCATGGATGTAACTCTGTGGTGGCTACTAAGCTTGGCTTAAAGATGGCTGATTACGTAGTAACGGAAGCAGGCTTCGGTGCTGACCTTGGTGCAGAAAAGTTCTTTAATATTAAATGTAGATATGCTGGATTAAAGCCTGATGCAGTAGTAGTTGTAGCTACAGTAAGGGCTCTAAAAAATCACGGCGGAGTTCATAAGACTGAGCTTGGAGAAGAGAATTTAGATGCACTTACAGAAGGTTTTGGAAACCTTGAAAAGCATATTGAAAATGTTCAAAAGTTTGGTGTGCCTGTTGTTGTGGCATTAAATAGATTCCCTACAGATAC
>MDTG01031202.1_pt1 | contig 11897 bp, 10 predicted proteins | sample 811421 | NCBI WGS metagenome assembly MDTG01 (sample SAMN05326645, study PRJNA326480) | marine metagenome | isolation source: seawater | place: Pacific Ocean: South East | collected 2011 | reverse complement strand
TGACCGTCCCGTGTCCGATAGGTATTTCTTGGCGCATTGTTTTTTGATCGGTTTCCCCATCGCTCTTGGATAATGCCCAATTGGTCGAATTGAAGCGGCTGTGGGCCCAAGACCTGGAACAACGGTTCGTAAATGCTGAGGTCTATGTACTGACCGTTACCGCCTTTTGCGTCGCGGTGATAAAGTGCGAACATCGTCGCGAAGGTGCCATAGGCGGCGGCAATACCATCCGCCAAGCCAAAATTCGGTAAAGTCGGTGGACCATCGGCTTCACCGGTCACCGACGCAAAGCCGCTGAATGCTTCAGCAATGGTGCCGAAACCCGGACGATTCTTGTAAGGTCCCGTTTGCCCAAATCCTGTCACCCGAACCATCACGAGCCTTGGATTGATATTACGTAGATCCTCCCAGCCCAAGCCCCACTTCTCCATTGTCCCGGTGCGAAAATTTTCGATGACTACGTCGGCAGAAAGAATTAAGGATCTGAAAAGTTCCTGACCGCGCGACGTATTGAGATTCAACGTGATGCCACGCTTGTTTCGGTTTGCCATCTTGAACCAGAGACCGACGCCATCTTTCTGGTAACCCGTCTTTCGAAGGGGATCTCCGCGGGGGTGCTCTACCTTTATGACATCAGCGCCAAAATCGCCCATGAGCATACCGATACTCGGGCCGGCAATGACGGTAGACGCATCAATGACACGAAGACCTTCTATGGGTGGGTGGTTTAGATCGGACATCCCGACGCCTCTTTATCTGTTCACCTAGTCGACCTGAATTTTCGGCGGAACCAGTTTCAACGCCACAGAATTCATACAATACCGTAAACCTGTTGGGGCCGGTCCATCAGGGAACACATGACCGAGATGGGCGTCGCAAATCGCGCATATCGTTTCCGTCCGCCGCATGAAAAGGCTTATATCTTCTTCTTCGCGAACTGCATCGTCGGCGATAGTCGAATAAAAACTTGGCCATCCTGTGCCAGAGTCAAATTTGGCGTCCGATGAAAACAGTGGGTTTCCACAACACACACAGACATAGGTCCCCGGTTCGTAACACTTATCGTACTCTCCGGTGAAAGCGCGTTCAGTTCCTTTCTGGCGGCAAACTTTATAGGTTTCCGACGAGAGTTGTGCGCGCCATTCCGCATCCGACTTTGTGATTTTTGCCATGGCAATCTCTCCTGTAATAGGTCTCGGGATGAGACACTATATATATGGAATGCGCCTACCCCTTGAACAACCAACAAGTCTCCTACTTCGCTGCATCGGGGAATGGGGGAGGAACTGACAACGACTTTAGCACACATACTGAAGTGCAAATAAGAGCTGGCTTCTATCAAAAAACACAAACGTGGAAAATGCCTTTATCGGTTTGGTGGCTGACCAAACTGCATGAAAGTTTTTAGGGAACGATGGCAGCCACGGATGAAATCATGGCGGCTACGGAAGCCCGAGATAGATATAATGATGGCGATTGGTTATTCGACGATAACTGAGTCAATGTCTCGTGCCATGGCGAGGCCCATTTCTTCCATGACTTGAGATGCGAGCGCTGAGCTAGGTTGGCGTGCACGGCCAACGCCATTAAGGACGCGTTGGAACTCCCCTCGAAATCATTTTTGCCGAGAACTCTATCGCTGCACTAAAGACCATGAATCATTCCGTAAGGGCAACAGTTTAGGAACCGCTCGAGCCAAAATGAAGTCGGTAAAATAAGCGACTAGATCCGACCGTCGTAGGCTTTCCGGCCAATTGGACAGGCAATGAGTGTAAAGACATCGGCGCCCATGGCTTCCTCAAGGGCCGCATGAAGATCATCACGCGAGTCTACCGTAACACCTTTTCCGCCAATAGCGATTGCCGCGGCGGCAAAGTCCGTCCCGCCGAAGTCTACACCGCGATTTTTCATGCCGTCTCGCCGTTGTTTCAACTCGATCAAAGCCAGGGATTCGTCCACAAAGACAATAATGGGGAATTTAAGATTCGAGTCCCGCAAGGTTGCCAGCTCACCGAGGATCATCTCCATACCCGCATCACCGGAAAATGCTACGACCGGGGTTTCTGGAGCGGCCAACTTATGACCGGCTGCTAGCGGTACGGCCGTGCCCATGGTGCAGAGCGCTGTAGACTGCAAAAGGGTTCGCGGGCCATAGCATTCCCATTGCTGGGCAAGAAGTATCCGATGCGCCCCCGTATCGACGGCGGCCACGGTTTCGCGCGGCAGCACGTTTCGGCAAACATCGATGACCGCCGCGGGGCCCCATGCTTCGTCGCGGGGGAAGGCATTCATGAGAGCGGCGCGCGTTTCTGACGGTTCGCCATCAGGCCAGGAACTGTTGCGTGACACCCTCTCGGTAAGCGCGCGAATGCCTGCGCCCACGTCACCGATGAAACTGTAACTGGCGTGATGCACGAAATGTCGGTTTGCTTCGGCGGAAAACTCTATCACGATGGGGCCATCTTCGCTGATGTCCCAGGGGTCGCACCATTCTGAACGCATTTCGATGGGGTCGTAACCGGCAAGAACAATGGCATCCGCCTGGTCAATTAGCGGTTTTATAATGCTGAACGCTCTCGGAGAAAGACCGTGACCCCCAAGAGCTAAAGGATCATCCTCGGGAAGGATGCCTTTCGCTTTATAGGTGGTTAGAACGGGGATAGAAAATCGCCGCGCCATATCGGCGACGCAGCTCGCCGCATGATGATGAAGCACGTCGACGCCGGCAATGATTAAGGGCCGTTCCGCGTTGCTAAGCGCGTGGCAGGCGGCATCCCAGTCCGGGCCCGGCGCCGGTGCCATGGGCGCCGGCTTTGACCGGTGTGCCGGACGGCTGACATTTTCCGTCGCGTTGGCCGTAGAAATGGGGAGGTCAAGATGCACTGGTCCAGGACGGCCATCCAAGGCAATGGCCAAGGCCTTTTCAATGGTCGTTTCCACTGCGCCCTCAGCGACCGTATAACTCGCCTTGGTCACGGGGGTTAGGACCTTAGTGTGATCGAATACTTGATGGGTGAAGTGCTGGGCCTCTGCGGCGTCAATGCAGCCGGTAAGGAAAATCATCGGCACCTGATCCTGCCAGGCATTGGTGACGACGTTGACGGCATTGACTACGCCCGGGCCAACGGTTGCCAATAAGATGCCAGGGGCCCCCGTCGCGTGGTAAGTTCCTTCTGCCATGAAACCGCCGTTGTTCTCATGCTTAACCAACTGAAAGGTTAACCCTGCGTCTTCGAGGCCATCAATCATGGTTAGAACTTCGCCGCCCGGAATGCCAAAGGCGTGTCGGCATCCCGCCTCATAGAGTTTGTGGGCGATAACATCGGCAGCGCGGGTCATTCGGCGGCATCTTTGTGGGCGGCCACCTCACGCTCAGCCAACTTTGTAAAGCCGTCGCGTGTTTGAGGCAATTTCCGGTTAAGAATTTTTGTTGCCACTAGGGTACGCAGAACCTGGGCAGTGCCGCCGCCTATGGTAAACATGCGCGCATCACGGGCCATGCGTTCCAATGGGAGGTTGCGCGAATACCCCATCGCGCCAAACACCTGCAGGGCATCATTGGCAACCTTGATAGCGGCATCGGCGGTGAACACCTTGGCTTGGGCCGCCATAAGTGGGTCGGGGAATCCTGAGGCCGTTGTTTCGGCGCTTTTCGCGGCCCCATAGACAAGGGCTTGGGCGGCACTCATCTGAATTGACATGTCCGCCAACATCCAGTGGAGGCCTTGAAATTCGCAGATCGGCCGATCGAATTGCTCGCGCTCCTGAGAATAATCCAAGGCCTGTCCGTAGGCTCCTTCGGCAATACCCAGGGCCACCGCGGCGGCGCCGACGCGTTGCGAGTTATAGGCATTCATGAGGCCGGCAAAGCCGCGGCGCATGCCCTCTGGGGGCACGATCACCATATCGTTGTCAACAAACATGTCCTTCATGATTATTTCTGTCTCCGGGATGCCGCGCAGGCCCATAGCCGGTTCACGTTTGCCGACGATTAAGCCCTGGGTCTCGTCGCGGATAGCCAAGAAACCACCGATGCCCAATTCCTGACCATCGTCAAAGACTCGCGCAAAGATGAGGTGCAGGCGTGAGACACCACCACCCGTGATCCAGTGTTTTTTGCCATTTAACACGTACCCGTTGCCTTTCTTGACCGCTCGGGTTGCCATTTGCGTGGCGGCACTGCCGGCGTCCGGCTCGGTGATACAGATTGCCGGTTTGTCCCCGGCCAGCACCAGTTCCGCGGCCATCTTCTTTTGCTTTTCTGAGCCGTAACTCATGACAGCGCCAATGGCGCCCATATTGCCCTCCACGGAAATACGGCCGGTGACCCCGCAGACCTTGGCCATTTCCTCGACCAGAAGGACCGTATCTAGATAGCTTGCGCCCTTCCCGCCATATTTGGTCGGAATGGTCATGCCCATGAAGCCAGCCTCGGTCAAGGTCTCCACGTTGTCCCAGGGATATTCCTCGGTCCGGTCCACGTCAGCGGCGCGCGGAGCAATCTCGCGCTTTGCTAAATCATGAATACGTTCCCGAAGGTCCAGTTGGGTGGTGGTGAGTTCAACCATGTTGGCAGCCTCTCTTAACGGTGTTACAGGTCGATTTATGTTGCGTGGCATCCTAACCGTTTCCAGAACGCAAAAAAATGAATATTACTCAACGATAACTTGAACTTTTTTATGCTTACAGGTTATGGCCAGCTCTTTAAAAAATCGTCATAAAAGATACGAACCGTGGCGGTTTTGGGACTTTTGATTTTCGTTAGAGTGTCGCCGCTCCGGTATAGTGGGGCCCCTAACTCAGTGTGCCAAAAGGCCTGCAGGTTAGGATGGCCCACAAGGCACGGGGTGAAGCCAGTGTCGAATCTTATCAATGAGCCGGATTTATTAAGGCCGCTCCCAGATGGGTGGCTTCCGTAGCGGGAAGGTCATCAGTGGCAGATGAGGGCGCGGACGTGCCTGGGTGGTGAACGCTGTTCGACGCTCAAACCTACCTTTTTCGGAACAGGTCGGTCATCCAATAGACCTGTGCGCCTACGGCGGCGAGCGGTAGGAGCACCCACGTTGCTTGGAACACGGAGAGCCCAAATACGATGACACAAAAGTCGGCGCGGCTTAGTTTGTGGAAAATGTATATTAGCCGTTCGATCAAATTTTCGGGTTTACGAACATCGGTGGCCTGTTCCTCTCGGCTTTTTGCCTCTGGATTTTTTTTTGCACGAGCATGCATAATTAGGTCGACGATATAATCGATGGTCGCGCCCGTTGCCGCAGCCAAGCCAAACCAGAACCAATAAATCTCAGCGGTGGCTTGCCAGGTACCGTATCCCAACCCGACAAAAAAGGCGCTATCGACAAGCCAATCGACTAGGTCATCGAAGTGCGCACCCCATTCCGAGGACAGGCCCTTGAGTCTGGCAATTTCTCCGTCGCAATTGTCCAAGGTGTAGCAGGTCACCAAAAGCAGAGCGCCAATGATTTCCCAAAATGGAACTCCCAGCGAGAAGCACCATGCGCCAGCCAACCCAGCCATCATGGATAATGTTGTGACGTGGTTCGGCGATATAGGCAGGTGATAAATGATCGGGGTTAGCCAATAAGACAGGTGTCGGGTTAGCGGGAAGAGTTGTCTCGGCGACTTTAAAGTGAAGGACCCGTCAGGTGATGACAAGTTGGTCACGGTTATGTGTTTCCCTTTTGGTGCGATACAAAATGGGATTTAGACGGCTGTTCGGTCCCAGGCAAGCGCTGTCCCAGCACATTTCCTGTTGGCCTTGTCATGAATCAAATTTTAAAACATCTTTTATGCGCCCGCGGCGGGGTGCTCGGAGAGGAGTCCCCCTTGAAGATTGCTTCTTACATCGGACTGGTCGTCGGCTTGGTGATCCTGACCGGGCTTGTGGTCTACGAGGGCGTTACTAACATTTTTGATCTGTTGGTGTCGACGGGCTGGTCACTGCTCTGGGTCCCCGTCATCTGGGTTCCGACGGTCTTAATGAATGCGCGATGCTGGCAACTCCTGTTCGCCGAGGAACATGCGCCAAGCTTTTTTCAGGCTTTTTACGCCCAATGGATGGGGCGTGCAGTGAACACACTGCTTCCCGTGGCATCCATTGGCGGCGAGGTTGTCAAGGCCCGCATGCTGGTGCTTTGGGGGATTGACGCGACCCATGCGGCCGCCTCGGCAGTAGTTGATAAGACCGTACAGGTAGTGACGGTGATCGTCTGGGGTGTCATTGGCGTCAGCTTGCTCGCGGTTATGGCGTTGGACAGCGAGTTGGTGATTTCGAGCATGATCGGAATTTCTATTTTGTCCGCCGGAATTGCCGGATTTTTCGTCGCTCAGAAATCGGGCATTTTTGGATTTCTCGCGCGGTCCGCCCATAAGGTAACAAAATCTGACATGGTTGGCGGATGGGTCGACAAGGCCCAAGTCCTTGATTCGACTGTCTGCGAGGTTTACGACCGTATTGGATCCTTGGTCGCGGCTACCACCTGGCGAATGATCGCGCTGATCTTGCAATCTGGAGAGGTCTGGTTAGCAGCCTATTTGCTCGGATTCCCGATATCGATTATCGAGGCGGTTATGCTGAAGAGCCTGTCGAGCACGCTCAGCGATGCCGCCTTTGTCGTGCCCAATAGCTACGGTGTTCAGGAAGGCGCCTTCGTAGTTCTTGGATCCCTGATCGGCATGCCCGCTGCCATGGCCTTGGCCATTTCCCTCGCTATCCGCATTCGCGAGTTGATCATTGATGTCCCTGGTCTTGTTTTCTGGCAACATGCTGAGGGCCGTGCCCTATTTCGTGCCCGTGCAGACGTCGACGGCACGCAGGATTGAGCAATCTTAATTAAGGTTAAATAATTAATCAGCAACGATGATTGCGGGATTGAAGAAATGGGACTAAAGATGCGCCATTCCCGGACAATTATCGACATCTTTGGGGGCCCCGGTGAATGCTGAACGCCTACACGATATTCGGATTGGTGCTCACCATTTTGCCGGCTGCGTACTTGGTTACCGCGATCTTTGGTGTGTGGAAGTTCCGCCGAATTCTAAACCACGCCCCGCGGCACGCGGACACTGGCCCCGGCATGACGGTTTTGAAGCCTCTATGCGGCGATGAGGTCGAACTTCTTGAAAATCTGCGATCGTTCTGTGATCAAAATTATTCCGTTTACCAAGTTGTATTCGGGCTCAGCAGTGACCACGATCCCGCTATTGCCAAAGTCAAACAGCTGATTGGGGAGTTTCGGGAGCACGACATTTCTCTAGTGGTCGACGATCGCATTCACGGCAGCAATTTGAAAATTAGCAATCTTGTGAACATGCTTAATTGCGCCAAGCATGACATTCTTGTGATCGCCGATAGTGACATGCGGGTTGAGCGCGACTACTTGCAAACCGTGGCGGCCGCGTTTGACGATCCCTGTGTTGGTGCAGCAACGTGCCTTTATTCTGGAAGTGCGCGGGGTGGTCTGCCATCGACCCTGGGCGCCATGTTTATCAATGATTGGTTTTTTCCTTCGGCATTGATCCCAGCGCTGCGAGATGAACTAACGTACTGTTTCGGCGCGACTATGGCGGTGCGGCGCGGCGTCCTAGAAAACATTGGCGGGTTTGGCGCTCTGGTGGATATTTTGGCTGATGACTACATGTTGGGAAACTTTGTCCATCGGCAGGGCCAAAAAGTCGCCTTGGCTCCCTATTTGGTTAGCAATATCGTTCATGAACCCAGCTTGAAAGCTCTGTTCCACCACGAGCTCCGGTGGGCGCGAACTATCAAGAACGTGAAACCGCTCTCTTATGCTTTGTCGATCATCACCGAAGGTTTGTTCTTGTCCGTGGCCGCGGGGGTCTTATTGTCGTTCGGCGGCGTGAGCGGATGGTTGTTAGCCTCGCCCATTATTGTTGTGGCCATTTTGCGGTTGGTTTTGCATTTTGGTGTCTGTCACACCATTAAAGGGCAGGGAGTAAGGGCGCCCTGGCTGTTACCGCTTCGCGATTTGATATCGCTTTGCGTGCGCATCTCGGGCTATTTTGGCACCACAGTTCATTGGCGTGAGCAGGTCTTGACAGTTCAGGCGAACAGCACGCTTCAGGATGTATCGTGAATACAGGTGAGAAAATGACACAGACCTTCCGGAAAACACTGTTCCTCAGCCCGCCGTCCTTCGAAGGTTTCGATGGCGGCGCCGGTTCGCGTTACCAATGCAAGCGCGAGGTTCGATCATTCTGGTATCCGACCTGGCTCGCGCAGTTGGCGGCGTTGGTGCCCGGCAGCACACTAATTGACGGCCCAGCCGGTGGCTACGCCCTCGACCAGATCATACCCGAAGCGCAGAAGCATGAGATCCTAGTTGTCTATACTTCGACACCTACTTTCGAAAATGACGTCCAGGTCGCCGGCGCTCTAAAGGAGGCGAACCCGGACTTGTTGATTGGGTTCTGCGGCGCCCATGTCGTTGTTCGCTGGAAAGAGACGCTAACCCAGAATCCGAACATCGATTTTGTTTGCGACAAGGAATTTGACTTTACCGTTAAGGAAGTCTGCGAAGGCTTGCCGCTGGCTGATGTGAGGGGGCTCTATTATCGCGATGGAAATGAGATAAAATTCACCGGCCCGCGCGCCATTATACATGATATGGATACCCTGCCGTGGGTGACGCCGGTTTATAAGAAGTTTCTTGACCCCAAAAACTATTACAACGGCTACATGCTGCACCCCTACATGTCTATTTACACGGGCCGGGGCTGCAAATCGCGCTGTACTTATTGCCTTTGGCCGCAGACTATCAGCGGGCACAAATACCGGACCCGATCGGTTGAAAATATCGCTAAGGAGGTCGCGTATGCCCGAGATGCCTTTCCTGAGGTCAAAGAATTCTTCTTTGATGACGACACGTTGACGGACAATATCGAACACGTCGAAGCACTGGCTAAGGAGCTTGGCAAACTGGGTGTGACCTGGTCGTGTAACGCGAAGGCCAACGTGCCACGGAAGACCCTGGAGGTGCTGAAGGAAAACGGCCTGCGACTGTTGTTAGTGGGTTACGAGTCCGGTAACCAGAAAATTCTGAACAATATGAAGAAGGGCGTTAGGATTGATTTCGCCCGCCAGTTCACGCAGGACTGTCATGACTTAGAAGTCGTTATTCACGGTTGCTTCATAATGGGCCTGCCCGGAGAGACACAGGATACCATCCAGGAAACTATCGAATACGCGAAGGAGATAAACCCGCGGACCATTCAGGTTTCCCTGCCGGCGACCTATCCCGGCACATTTCTCTACGATCAGGCCATCGAGAATGGATGGCTGCAAACGGGGGAAGTGACGGAAGGCTTGGTTACCAACAGCGGAACGCAAGAGAGCGTCCTCAGCTATCCGCATCTATCTAAGGATGAAATTTTCGAGGCTGTCGAGGTTTTCTACAAGAAATTCTACTTCCGTCCCGGCAAGATGGCGCAACTGACCGTCGACATGTTCCGAGACGTGGACGTGATGAAGCGGCAACTTCGCGAAGGTAAGGAGTTTTTCAAGTTCTTGTGGGGACGGGAGAACGCCGTCTGAAACCCATCTTCGAACTATTGCCCAATGGCGTTACTTAGTTCGTGTGTCACCGTGCTACGGGACGTTGGCCAGACATCGAAGCCGTAGCCACTGCCGCAGCTTATGGCTGTCATTATGGAAAGGAGGACAAATCGCTGCTAAATTGAGAAGCTCGAAGTGCCGTCAAGGACTTGGATTTGATTTCTTTTCCAAATATCTGATGATTTCTCCATCAATTTTTTGTCCGAAAGCCTAAGCCATGATTGGTGATTCCTGGACTCACAAGATCGCACGCGTGTGCATCCTTCCGCTGGTCAACACGCCCATCACTCCCAATCACCTGACCACGATCAGGTTGATCTCAGGCATCGCCGCGTGTTCGTGTTTTGCCGTCGGCGAACGCCCGTGGGACATCTGGGGTGGTTGGTTGTGGTTGTTTTCCGCTTTCCTTGACCGCGCCGACGGCGAATTGGCCCGCGTTAGCGGCAAGGCTAGCCCCTGGGGACATAGGTACGATATGGTTTGCGATGTGGCAGTGACGTCCTTGTTTTTCCTCGGCGCGGGCATTGGGTTGCGTCATAGTTTCTTTGGCGATTGGGCAATTGTCATGGGGATCATGGGCGCACTGGGCGTGTTTGCCGCCGAGGTTTTTGCGGAATTCATCGACCAAATGAACAAGCATACTGGCGAAAAAGCCTACCCTGGATTTTTTGGGTTCGACTTCGACGACGTTTTATACCTGTTTGCGCCGATCGTTTGGCTGGGATGGCAGATGCCGTTCGTGGTCGGCGCTTCCATCGGTGCTCCGGCCTTTGCCCTGCTGACGTGGTACAAGCTGCAAAAGTGCCGCCGGCAGAAGGTCATCGGAACGGAGACGCCTTAGGCTGCGTTATTCGTGAACGGCTTCCAATTCTTCGCGATGCAGTTGCACACCCTTGCTGCAGTTATCGCAGAGAACAATGGCGGCCACAAATGAGCCGGTTGCCTGCTCCTCGCCATCATTGGGTTTTTTGCCGTACTTGTCCCAGATCTTGACGGTCAATTGATCCGCGGAACATTCGTCGCTCAAGCCGGTCACTCCGTAGGCATCCAAGAAATCAGGGACAAGATTGTCAGGAAGAATTCGGGCCATCTCATGTACTCCCTATACGCTACCTAGTTCGACCAGGTGAAACTCAAATTGCATTCGCAGAATTCATTGGCATCGTCTTTTGATGCTCCGAGAATCCTGAAACCGTCTCTCGCTTCGCCGCCATCCCACTCGTTATCGGTGATCGTGCGGTTTGCGACCCAATGGTCATCATACATATGTGACGAAATGATGTAATAGACGCCACCGGGAATGGTGACCCCATCATCCGGGCCCAATCGTGTGTTCATTGGGCGCGGCGTCCGCCATTCGAATACAACGTTCATATTCGCCGGATCCAGGGAGTCTAATATCAGCACCCGTTGGTTCCACCATGCGTAAGAACGCCCGAGAAGATGGACGTCCCCCGATGGTGTCGCGCACATTACGGCGTGACAGTGCTCGCCGCGCACGTTGAATTTTTCGAAGACCGCCGCATCGACCTCGATGTGATCGCAGCAATGGGCGCTGGCATCACCCTTCGCCTGCCCTTCGATCCGCGCACTAATCTCATCAGCTGTAAGAAAGGTCGGCGCTTCCCAACTCAAATCCTTGAAGGCTCGAAAATCATATTCCGGAACTGCAAACCGAAGAAAAGCCATAATGTTCTCCCTCCCGATGTTGAATACCTTAGGGCCACAGAATTTCCACTGCAACTGAATACAATCGATATTTCTGATCGACCCATGCATAAAACGCATGCTGCCGTATATGTTGTTATAAGGATGAATGTGTCGTGGTAATGTTCCTAATACTCTGAAACTCAAGCGTTATTCTCCGAAAGATCACAGGAAATCAAAGAACTCAGATAATATATTTCTTGATCTGGGCGCTTGGATTGTGCATCTTCCGCCCGTACGGACGGTGCGGAAACGGACAAAATCCGAGCGCATCTAAGAAAGCGTAACACGATTTTCCCGAGGAAGTTGAACGGACAGCGTTCGAGGTTCCGACTGAGTATAGGAAGGAGGTATTACACATGGCCACTTACCAGGTTCTCTTTTGGCAGGAAATCCCGTCTCTGGTCGAGGCGAGAGACAGTGATGGGGTAAAAAAGATTCAATTAAGTGATAAATTTCAAGCACTTATTGATGAAGCGGCGATGCGCAGGGATTTTGCTGGAACGGACGCTTACATTGAGGAGTGGAACAAGGGGCCGAAAGCCGAACAGGATGGTTCCGCAGCCGCGGTCGTGCAGGAGATCGCCGATGAAATCGAGGC
>MDTG01013903.1_pt1 | contig 11897 bp, 15 predicted proteins | sample 811421 | NCBI WGS metagenome assembly MDTG01 (sample SAMN05326645, study PRJNA326480) | marine metagenome | isolation source: seawater | place: Pacific Ocean: South East | collected 2011 | reverse complement strand
TACGCAACACAGCGCCAGCGGCAAGCGCGCGCGTATATTGTGATCGCTCTAATTTGGCACCCGCTGTCATCATTCTTGATGAACCGCAATTTGGTATCGCCGCTGGTCAGGCGGCGGCGATCTATCATGGCGATGATGCCGATATTTTGCTCGGGGGCGGTTGGATTTTAAAGGCTCCTCTCGTGGCGGATAACTAGTCGCCTCTCAGCTGTTTAGGTTTCAAGGTTTTTGGACACCTCAGTTCAGGCTAGCGTGCGCAAAAAAGCCGATAGGCTTACTAAGATAATCTGCATCCTTGTCGTTGGTAAAGTGGCGATGATGAGTGAACTATTAAAAATCCAGCAGGATATGGGCGCGCCGCGGCAGGAGCAACGTCGTAAGCAAACCGTTGGCTGCGATGAGGATCAAGCGGATATCTTGGCTGACCCCGATGATTGGGTAGCCGATTTGCCCAAATTTGGCATTTATCATCGTGGCTATACAACCAATCATTGGTTGCAGGTGTTTCGACCCCGTTAACATCGGTAAATTTTCCGTCATTGAATTGTTGCTAGCTATTCAGCTAGTAATAGTAATGATTTTATGGCCAAAAAATGCTTTCTAGCTTGCCAGCTTTGGCTTGGCAAAAAAATTGCACATCTTTTTATTCTAAATTATTTTTGGAAAAGAACTAAGGAGTGATTCGGCAGATGTCGTCAAATGATGATTTGAAGCAGCAAAGTGAGGAGGCGACAAAAGGCGGTGAGTATAGCGATGCGCCGGTTGCGTCTGTTATGCTGGATGATCGCGTGGCTGGTGCCGACGAGTCGAGCACTGATAATCTGGGTGCCAATGAGGTAAGCTCTGCACGCTCTCCTTCAAATCAAAGCATGCCTCAAGAATTTACTTTTTTTCAAAAAAAGAAATGCCCAGATCAAGCGGTTTTGACCTCATCTGTCGCTTATGCCAGCACCGCCCAGGTAACAGCCTTTACCGCACGACTTGACGGCGCTGTGACGGTCAACGCCAAAACACAGCGCCATATTGCCGAATTGATGGTATTGATGTCAGATGTTGCTTCCACCTTTAAACCAGATGAGTCAACACCACAGCGTAAAAGACTGCGCCGATCAAAATGGCTGTTTTACGGATGTTTGGTGGGCTTTAGTGTGGGGTGGTTTTTGCTATTCCCATTTGGACATACCCTCATCACGCAACTAACGGGATTGATAGTAAGATAAGTATCCAAAAATTTGATGGAATTACAGATATAAAGATTATCGAATCATCCTAACTTTTTTATTACCATAACTCCCAGTGATCTTAGCCAAGTTGGTGGACTTGGAATGTGGCCCAAGCTTCACAGTAGCATATTGAGCCGCAAAAATTATCGCTTAATTGTAGTGAAGCTGATGTAAATCAACAGTTTGGTAAGACAGCTAATGACCAGAACGGTATCGAACTGTCTGTTACCTTTCCTAAAAATATCAAGATTTGTGGTGTAGCCGATTTTCAGCGGAAGGTGCCAAAAATTTATGCGCCGTTAAATATCCATATAAATTTTTGCGTCACCCGTCATAACCGAGTTGCAATGCGGTGGCTACCTCCACTAGACGCAGTTCATTATCAACGTCACGATTGTACCACGACTCACTCATTGTTACCGATTCAAGAGAATAAAGCGTTTTAAAAGCTAGTTCTGTCATTTGGTGGCGGGAAAGCTTTAACGCACACCGGAAATCACAAATTTGATAAAATGCAGATCGGTGATACCGCTTGGCCTCTCTGGCTTGCTGCCGTCTATCACAGGTTTGATAGCAGCAAGTAATTTACTTTCAAGGGCTTTTCGTTTTGACACTGTGTTCACATCAACATGGATCTGTTCGGCAAGCACCAAATTAATGGCTGACCGCATTTTCGGAGCAAATGTAGTCAGTTTTTCGATCAGCCGTTCACCGCGCAATGTTGTTTCATAGGTGGCAATGGCTATTTCTAAAGTTATGATGCCGTTCCCATCCGCAAAATTTACCACAAAAGGCAGGGGAAAGGAAAAGTATCTGTATTGTGCAAAGTCAAATGTGCCATCCTCATTCACCACCATTTCGTTGGCGTTGTCGTTTGAATTATTTATAGGGTTGTCTGCCCCGGCCGAAGCCTTTTCCTCTTGTTTTTTATTTATCAGATCGTGGTTACCTTCAGATGGTGCTGGCGGTTCTGTTAAACTGTTATATCCAACAACAAAAAACCCTATAATCACGCTAATCGTCGCGCCGATTAGTAGCGGCAGAGAGAGCCCGGAAAGTGGCAGGCGCTTTTTTTGTTTTTGCTGTTCAACCTCGCTTTCAGCCATCGCTGTTCTCGTTAAATTTTTACGGCTAGCGCTTCAATAAGCGTCACCATCAAACTGATTACCCGATAGATGGTGCCGGCGATCAATTCGTCGCCAAGTAAGTAATAAATGGTGCCTAAACCAATCATGCATAGCGAGGCACCCGCCAACCATTTTTTTGTGCTTTTGCTTTTCTTCGGTTCGGCTACAGCTTGGTACTTGGTGGTGATGTCGCGCAATTTTTGTAATAAAGTGTGCAGGTCGCGTTGTTGGTTTTTGATTTGGCCCTCCAGGCCTTGAAGCCGCACCTCTAACTTTTCAAATTCATTTTGGGCGATTGTCTCTAGGCCAATAGTTGGGCTCCCAGTATGTGCTGCTGAACGCGGCGTACTTGCAATGCGATCAACATTGGGCTGGGCATTATCAGTTTCCATGCTTGAGATCTGTGTAACGGTGCCAGATGTTGATGGCGTATCGGCATATGCGCCAGTTTCGGCAGAATGAACAAGAGCGATTTTAGCCGCCTCGATTTGCTCTTTTAATTTTGCATTCGACATTATTTTTCTCGTCGCTCTAAACTCAATTTGGGACTCGGTTTTTGTTCACAAGTCAAGGTTTAAGCATTTTTAATGCCAAGCATGATTTTGGAACGCACGTTAATAGTTCTTTGCCTTGTCATCGCGAAAATCATATCCAATAATGGCGCATTGTTTAACTTTGCGGAAGTCGGTCAGTTGATGATTGATGATTTCGGTCCACGTGGTCTTTCCCAGCCTTTGTAACAAGGCACCACCAACTTGTTGAACAACTGTCTCGCATTGCCCAGTTTCAGATGGCCCCACAGCCACAGATTTTACCCCACAACTTGCGGCACTATTGCCCATGATGTTAGACTCTTTGTCTAGCCAAAAAACAGATACTCCGGCAATATCGCGAGCAGTACGATTTTTTATTTGAAGAAATAATTTATAGCTGACCGATGGCATCCCGCGATCATCACTAGCAAATACAAGGCGGATATTACAAGGTGTTTTTGGAAGGTGGCTGTGTGAATCAGCCATTGCCGGGATAGCTATGAATAAACCTAACCCGGCAAGCAGTAAGGGCAGGCTGAAGTGATTGAAATGAGTTTTTTTCGCCAAATTTGCTAAGCAGCGTGTCAGATTTGTGGTCGGCATTTATGTAGTTCCTATGTTGGCACAGTATCTGCAAGGGTTGAATGACTAAATATCGATATCTAAATTAGCAGAACCATATTGACTCTGCCATATATGGGAACGCCGCCGCAGAACTGTCGTGCGACACGTAAATCACGGGCACTGATCGGGCAAATGAGAGGGTTGAAATCATGGCTGAGGAAGGCGTCAGCGAAGCTGATCTGAGCGGTCGATTAGCGACAGTTCTTGAAGAAATTCGGGATGTGATGGAAAAACGCAAACAGCGTATTGAGGAGCTGCGTCAAGAAATTACCAATATCGAGAACGATAATGAAGAACTCGAAAAGACAATCAGTGAATTGTTGGATAGTTTTGGCTAGGGGTTAATTATCATGTCCTTCGGTGACAGCGTGGCCTTGAATAGCTGTGGCGCCAAGTTTTTCGGTCAACTCTGGATGGGTATTTATAAAATCACGAAGTTTTTTATCAGCAAGCGTTTCGGCGGCTTCATTTGTGTCGGCATCAATTTCCATAATGCCATCAATAATCCAGTGTACTTTAACCTTCATTTGCGCCTCCTACTTGTTTGAGAGTGAATGGCGCAAAATTGTATTGGTCAAATAGTTTTCTGGCCTCCGCTTGCAGTCGCGCCAAATCTTTCACCTCAATATCACTTTCGATATTATCACGCCGATCGACCATATCTGGAACATTCAGCGCAACAGCGATTGAATACCAAATGTAGGCAATGTTACGGTCTGGTTCATCCTTGATTGTCAGGTGGTATTCGGCAAATTGAGCGATGGCATTGATATCGCCATTGTCGATTCGTGCTTGCAAATTTTCGCCCACCCGTGCTCGTACCATCTGTATATCATCCTCGGTTAATGCGTCCAGCACATCGTCGGCAATATCCTCGGCCTCTTCAATACCGCCAAGCTGGGCAAGCCAGCCCCAATATAATGCATCTGGATAGTTGCGTGGCCGGCCTTTACCAGCTTGTAATAGCACCGCCATATTATATTGGGCATCGTGCTTGGTATTGTTCGCTTGCTGTTCAAACAAAGTCAGTGCTCGGCTGTAATTACGCGCCTTTACGGCCTTAACAGCAGCGCTAAATGCCTCATTTTCACTTTGCGACTCTGCATTCACTTCGACCACAGACAAACAAATGGTCAGGCTAGTCAGAAGAACTAATTTAGAAAAATATTTGTTTTTGGTGTGCATGACGCGCACCTCAGCGACCTGCCATCATTACAAGCTGAAGATACAACACCCGGGCTTTAAATTTTGAATTTGGGTTTTGTTCATAGACGACGATGCGCGGCCTGTCAGATGTTTTGCGTTGGAATTCAATCGACATCGTACTAGGGATAAAGACGCCGTGGGCTTCGAGTGTGCCAACTGGGTTTTGATCGAAGGCTTTGTGAAATTCGTTGTCAATCCAGGTACGCGCTAATGCCTTACCTAAGATATCAGGCAGATGTTGGCGTACATCCTCGCGGTCGGTGAAATGTCTTTCACCCTCGTACAGCGAAAAGGCAGGAGTTACGGCCCTGTCCTTCGTAATTGCTGGCAGTCTTTTGCTCACAGGAACTAACGATGTGTTCTTGGTGTTTGGCATCACTTTCCCCTAGTTCGGTGATCACAATATGGGGCATTAACATTTTCTAAACAAGTGACTTTTTACGGGCTGATTGGAGGAAAAAACTATCTTTGTCTGATTACGGGAGTGCCTTGGCATATATTTTGCTGAACGCTGGTGCAGTGTGAAAAGGGTTTTATCCATGATTTCGGTTATCAGAAGTGGGATTGACGCGGCCTTGAACGATTTGGGTGTGACGTCCAACAATATTGCCAATGCAAAGACAACAGGCTTTAAAAAGAGGCAGGCAACCTTTGCCGATATCTACGGCAACACCGATTCCATTAAAATGTCGGGTGCGCGTATCGGCATGGGAGCTTTAACCGCAGAAAATCGTGTATTGAATGAACAAGGGGCTTTTCAGCAAACTGGCGATGTTCTTGACTTGGCCATTGAGGGTCAAGGCTTGTTTACGTTTATTGATGCCGATCAGCCAGATAATAGAATTTACACGCGTGATGGGTCATTCACAGTTAGCGCAAATGGCTTGATAACTAATACTGAGGGTAAGCAACTGATGTCTGCGTTGGGTGCGCCAATTACTGTGCCGATGACAGCAAATACCGCGACTTCAGTAAATGGGACACAAACTTTTGCAGAGTCACGTTTAACAGGCGTTGCAATAAGAACCAATGGTCAAATTGAGGCTACTTACGGGAATAACACAACGTTTTCTGTGGGGCAGGTCGGCTTGTCAATGTTCGCAGACGCCAATCGACTTACACCTATTGGTCAGAACTATTTTAAAGAGAATGTTAAATCGGGGGCTGGCGTTTTAGGCGCGCCGATTGAGCAGGGCCGTGGCAAAGTGCACTCTGGTGCGCTCGAAATGTCGAATATTGATATGACGTCCGAATTGACCAATTTGATGCGCGCACAACAGGCGTTTTCAGGATCGTCAAGATTGCTGCAAGCAGAGAATGAAATGACCCGTAAACTGACACAGTAATGGAACAGGTTTATGGGTTGCAGCCGTTATTTGATGGGTAAGCTCCAGTAAATATCCGTAACTGCCGTATCAAGTGACACATCAATAAATAACAATCCATCTTGCGATACTGACAATCTATCTTCAACGGTCATGACAAGTGTCACCGGCCGCGGCGTTGGGTTCCGCAATAGGCCTGTCAGTTCGTCAAAACTTGCCGTTGCCAGGGATATTTGTGCTTTCATCACTGGCCGATCGGCTGGGATATGAATTGATCCAAATGGAGATTGGCCAAATTCACCATCAGGCCGAACAACCGCAACGCATGAGCCGCGGGCAATATTAATCAACGCACAAGATAAGTGCAGCTGTGTTTTGCCATCATTATGATGAAGATGCTGCTCGGCAGATTGCAGCGACATTTGAATGGTATTCACCGAATCGAATTTAGGTCCTGGCATTATTACCCGACATGTTGTGCGTTGGTTATAAATGATCGCAGATTGGCAATCGCCAATTTTTTGATTTGCGATACGCGCCCTGTTGAAATTTCCATAACCTCGGCAATTTCAAAGACGTTCAATTCCTCGATATAATATAGCTGGATGACCAGTGTTTCACGCTCCGAAAGAGTGTGAAGCGCAGTTTTCAATAGTTCTTTCAGCTCTTCATTGCCTAATTTTTCTTCCGGACTGTCCTCTTCTGACGCATACCAAATTGAATATTGGTCATAAACATCAGCCAATGATTCGTGTGCGTTAGCCTGGAACGCTTGTTCCCATTCATGTAGTTCATGCTCGCTCATCCCCATATCTGCAGCAATTTCCATATGAGTGGGCTGGCGCATATATTTTGTCTGCAGGCCCTGCACAACCTTATTATATTTCTTTTTGATCTGAATTGTGGTCCGACAGAGATTTGAACTTTTGCGCAAATAGTCAATGATTGCGCCCTTGATTCTGATGCTGGCATATGTGGCAAATGTGGCGCCCTCTTTACGAGTATATTGCTGCGCCGCATTGACCAGACCTGTAAAGCCAATCTGCATGACGTCCTCAATTTCTGTGGTATGTCGGGTGCGACCATGCACCTGCCAGGCAATCTTGCGGACCAGATCACTATGCGTTTTGATCAACTCGTCAGCATCAGTCTTTTGATTTGCGTAATGACCTTGCACTACAGCGCTCATTTTTGCGCCCCATTAAAAAACTTCACACCATCATGGTGGCTGTGAGGTGTTTTCAGCATATTCAACGCCAGCGTCTCATATGCCTTTGCCAGCGATGATTTTGGCTGGCTAATGCTGATCGGCTTGCGTTGCACAATCGACCGTTTGATTACAGTTGATTGCGGCACCATTCCAACGTAATGCAATTTTATGTCCAAAAAGCGCATTGTGATGTCACGAAATTTATTAAAATTGATTTTTGCCGTTTTTGCATCGTCAGCCATATTGACCATCACGGCAAAATCCGTGACGCCATTTTCTAAATTTGCGGCTTTTACAAGCGCATAGGCATCAAGAAAACTCGTTGGTTCTGCAACCAGAACAATCAACGCGACATTTACAGCATTTACAAAAAAAAGTGCGCTATCAGAGGCACCGGCGGGACTATCGACGATTAGACAGTCGAGATCATCTTCCAGTGATGAAATGCCAGAGAGCATCTTGTAGCGCGCTTCATTATCAAGATTTAGAAGTTCGGTCAGTCCAGAACCACCAGCGATGAATTTTAATCCTGTCGAGGTTTCTGTTAGCGTATCAACAATGCTGGTGGCGCCGTTCAGGTAGTCACCTGTTGTTGTTTTCGGGTTAGACCCCAGCATGACATGGGCATTGGCCATGCCAAAATCAGCGTCAAAGAGCACAACGCGTTTGCCAAGCTTGCGAAGCGCTATGGCAAGGTTAACAGCAGTGTTGGTCTTCCCAACGCCACCCTTGCCACTGGTTACTGCTATCGATATCGCCATGTTAGTTACTCTGATCCTGTGAGCGCAGGTGCTATATCAGCATGACTGAAATTTTCCTGTAGATATTGCAGCAAGATGTTTTCAGACGCAAATACTGCAGGGTCAATGACCGATTTAGTGCCGGATAAAAGGGCAATTTTTGCGTTGTATTCTGCAAGCACAGAAAATTCTGATGGTTTGGTCTCGCATTCATCAAGTTTGGTGAGCGCGACAATTGGATTAATGGTATCAAACCGCTTGATCGTTTTGCAGATCATGCTGTAGCTGGTGCTGCCCGGGATGGTCAGCAAAGTGCCAACCTCAGACGCGCCAAGATATGACTCGATGCTGTGAACTTTTTCAACAGCGTTTGCGTTGTCACTCGCCACATCAATGACCATAAAGTCATAATCTGTCATTTTGTTGAAATCTTCAACAGGTGTTGACAGTCCAAGCGTCACAGATGGCAGATTCAACAAACGGCCAAAGCTCTGCAATTGATGGTTTGCGGTGCCATTTTGTCCGTTTAGGCTTGCTAAAACGATTTCTTTGCTCGGGTTTTGGTCACGCAACATGGCGGCGATTTTAGCCACCATTGTGGTGCGACCAGTCCCAGATGCACCAACAACAATGATTAGCCGTTTTTGCAGGATGGTTGCGCTGGTGGGATGAACAAGCTGAATTGCGAGTGCTTGCAGAAACCTCTCGCATCCATCGCTGTAGCTATATCCTGCATAATGTGCTTGCAAATCCTGTAAAATTCTCTGGCTAAATCCAGCGCGCTGTAATGTTACCCGGGTGCTTGGCGTTAATGCTGGGTTGATCCCATCAAGATCGGTCAGCACCATACCTGTCAGCATATCTTGAAGGGCAGCCAGATCGTGCCTTATACCGGCAAGCTCATGTTGATGTGCTATGCGTTCGGCTGGTGGAGTCGTGTCTTGCTGCTGACGCGGTGCTTTACCAATCATTTGATTGGTGAATAATGTGCCAAATCTATCCGCACTGGCCCGTGCTGGTTCGGCCGGTTTGGCTGATGTCTCGGTTGTGGCTTCCATGACAATTTTTCCGTGCTGCTTCTTTGTTGAGACAATCATGGCATCTGGGCCAAGTCTATCCCAGATTTCGTCCATAGCAGATGCTGTATCGGCAGCTGTCACAGTTACATTTGGCATTTGTCATCCTCCTCTTTGGATGAGAGATGGGCGTATTGCCCTATTTTTCTTCCAATTTTGCGTCATCAGCACCGCTGATTGTGGCCACAACATTGATTTTGCGATTGTCTGGCAATTCAGTGAATCCAAGCACCGCCAGATCGTCAATGTGCTGGCGCAAAACATTTGACAATTGCCGCCGGATTTGAGGCGAAACCACCATGATGGCTTGACGCCCGTCGGCTGATGATCGCTCTGATGCCTCTGCGACTGATTTGATCAGTCGCTCAGCCAGGTTGCTATCAAGAAGCAAGCCGCCATCGGCGCTCTGTCGTGACATCGAAATCAACATATGTTCCAGCTCAGAGCTCAGCGTAATGACTGGCAATGGTTGGTTAAGCGGGGCAATTTGCTGCACAAGTAAGCCAGCAAGGCAGGGGCGCAATGCCTCAGCTGAGTCGACAATGCTAAGATTGCGTCCAGCCAGATTTGCGAGTGTTTCCAGAATTTTGCGCAAATCGCCAATCGGCACACGCTCGGTCAGCAGCTCGCTCAAAATGCCGGTGAGGGCATGAAGTGGCACAAGCTTTGGAATAACACTCTCAACCAGGCTTGGTGAGGTTTGTGCAAGGTTGTCCAAAAGCCGCTGAACATCATCTTGTCCAATTAATTCATGCGCGAATTTGTACATCACCTGCGAAACATGTGTTGCCAAAACCGACTCCGGTTCGACAACCACATAGCCATTGGACTCGGCTTCTGCTTCCTGATGTCGTTCGATCCAGATTGCATTCATGCCAAAACTTGGATCTTTGACCTCAATGCCAGACACTTTGATATTGGTCGCATCGCCAGGGATTGCAAGCTTCCGGTCGGGAAAAATCTTATCTTCGCCAACAATCGTCTGCCCAATCCGAATTCGGTAGTCATTTGCGCCCAATGACATGTCATCGCGCACCCGCACTGGCGGCACAACAAAACCAAGAGCGCGCGACACCTGCTTCCGAATGCCGGTGATGCGATTGATCAGAGGGCCGCCGGTATCTTCGTCAACCATTTCAATCAAGCCATAGCCGAGCTGAACTGAAACTGGCGAGTTATCTGTGACATCGGCCAAATTAATTTGATCTGGTGCCGTTGGGGTCTCATTTTCCGTGGCCGCCTCGAGAGCAGCCATTTCATCCGGTGCTGCCCGTTCGCGCCGCCTCAGAAGGTAGCCTGCGGCGCCAGCAAATAATGCGGCTGTCAGAAATAATCCATTAGGCATGCCGGGGATGAAACCCATCAATAGCAAAACAGCGGCAACCGGAAGCCAAGCACGTGATAGACCAATTTGATGACCAATATTTTCGGCCATATCGTGTGTTGTCGAGACTCTCGTTACGATGATCGCTGTCGCAATCGCAAGAAGCAGTGATGGAATCTGTGCTACTAAGCCGTCGCCTATTGACAATAAAACGTAGGACTCAGCAGCTTGTTCAAACGATAGATCGTATTGCAACAGCCCAATAATCAGGCCTCCAAGAAGATTGATCACCAATATTAAAATTCCAGCAATTGCGTCCCCTTTTACAAATTTTGAAGCACCATCCATTGCACCATAAAACTCAGATTCTTGCGCAATTTCCTCTCTACGTTCTTTGGCCTGGTCGTTTGTTAGAACGCCTGCATTTAAATCGGCATCAATTGCCATTTGCTTGCCAGGCATAGCATCAAGAGTAAATCTTGCTGAGACTTCAGCGACTCGTCCCGCGCCTTTTGTTATTACAACTAGATTTATTATTACCAAAATTACAAAAACAAAAATGCCGACTGCATAATTGCCTGCTATGACAAACTCTCCGAAGGCCTCAATGACTTGTCCAGCAGAAGATGAACCCTTATGACCTTCAGTTAAAATGACTCTTGTTGATGCTACATTTAAACCTAGACGAAGAACCGTGGCTATCAGCAATAAACTTGGAAAACTGGAGAATTCCAGCGGACGATATGTGTGTAATGCAACCATTAGCACAAGCAACGAGACTAAAATGTTTGTAATGAAAAAAGTATCCAAGAGCAGTACTGGCAATGGCAAAACCATCATTGCAACTAGCGCTAAAATACCAACCGGCATTACTAGGGTTGAAGCGCTGCCACCGATAGCCCCAAAGCCAAGTCTTCGAAGTGTCATATTCATGACGTTGTTCCCGTTAGCAAATTTTGAAATGATAATAAATTGACAGCCAGAGCCAGTGTCCAAACTAGCCAAAAATAAAATAACTTTCTGTTTTTAAACATTTTGCTGTCTTGCTCCGCCTGTTTGATCCGGCCCTCTTAAAAGGGTGCGCACATTAGTAAGGCAAAATTTGTGCCAGTTTATGATTTAACGCGTAGAGTTGGTAGCAAGGTGGCTGTGGAAAAACAGAATAAAGAACTGTTTTTGTTAGATTTTTCGAGTGCTGGTCATTATCATTGTATTGTTGCATGATCTTCACCAATGATTGGCATAAAAAATGCATATTTCACACAGTACCTTTTTTTGACGTACGGAGCTTTACATGCGCATTTCATTTAAAACCTTGGCTTTCCTAGCGAGTGGGGTTACGGCTCTTGCTGCTTGCCAACATACAACTATCGCCGATGGATCCAACATGGCGGCTGTTGAGGCCTCGCAGACACAATCAATCATTAATCTCAAAGATGTGCTGGATGCCAGCACAGCAAACATTCCGACATTAACAGCGGTTGGGTATGCGGTTACATCGTCACAACC
>MDTG01292281.1_pt1 | contig 11898 bp, 9 predicted proteins | sample 811421 | NCBI WGS metagenome assembly MDTG01 (sample SAMN05326645, study PRJNA326480) | marine metagenome | isolation source: seawater | place: Pacific Ocean: South East | collected 2011 | reverse complement strand
GTTCTTGTCTTGGTCGAGCCATGCGTGGTCTTTTTTGAACTCCGCGCGGGTGTATTTGAAGAGAGCTTCTTCCGGCTTTCGTTTCAACTTCCTGAGGAGCGGAACGGAAGCAATCAGGTGGATGATGCCGATCAGGAAGGCTGGAAGCTCCCAACCGATCGCTTCCCCGGTTTCTTTTGCGGTCCAGCGTCCGAGCAGCGAGATGCCAGCACCCAGGACAAGAGCGTATCCAAAAAGGAGCAGGGAGATGGCTGCCAACCCGAGAATGCCCTTGCGGGTGATCAGCTCGCCAGCCTCACTGGCTTCGAGGGCGAGGAGTTCTGCCCGGGCCCTGAGATGATCGCTCAGTCCTTCGCGGAATTGCCGGGCCGATTCTGCAGCCGAGTCCTGCTGGTCTTCTCCGGCCGGAGATCCGGATGATTTGACGCTGTGGAACCAGCGAGGCATGGCGTGTCGCAGGGGAGGGGAAAGTGAGAGCACGAAAGGATTCGCTCCCATGGGCTTACAGGACTACCGGCGGACGATCAGGCCGAGGAGGAAACCTACGCCAGCGGCGACAAGGACGGACTGGGTCGGATGTTGCCGGATATATTCTTCGAAGTCAGCGTGAACTTCACGGGCCTTTATGCGGGTCTCTTCCCACTGTTCGCCGGCGACACCCTTGAACTGGGCAGCCTTTTCCCCGGCCGCATCAGCGATCTGGCTGGCTTTCTCGCCGGCGTAGTCCCTGAACTGCTGGGCTTTCTGGGCCGCAGATTCCTTCAGCAGCTGGGGTCGCTCTTCAGGGCTGGGAGCAGGCTTTTCCCCAGCTGCTTCACGCAGGTCATTGGCGGCCTGTTGGACGGATGGGGTTTCTTCGGGGTGCTCCTCTTTATTGGTCATGGTTTCGCTCATGATTCTGGCTGGCTACGGTCAGGTTCAGGCCGGCAGGATTGGTTGAAAGGCCTCTGGATGTCGTAACCGTGGCTTAGAATCTGTCAGGGCGCAAGCTTGAGGGAAACTGCAGGGGACAAAGTAGATCACCCGGGCTAACAGCATCATTGCTTCACCGCTCGGGGACGACCTGGGCGCGGGGCGGGTCCTTGAAAATCGGGTGTCCGGGGCCGCCAGCAGGCTGTGTGAAGGGGGCGGGGCTCCAGACCGGTTTCTTGATGGGGCCCTGGCCACGGAACTGGAAGAATCCTTTCAGGGGCGTTATGGGCAAGGTAACCAGACCGAGGAGGCCCCGTGCGTTCATACGCATGGTGAGATCCACCTTTTTCTCTACCAGGTTGATCGAGCCCTCGCCGACGAAGGTGGTGGAAGGAGTGGAAGTGAGGAAGTCCTTGGTGAAGGCAGTCCCGTTCTTGAATACGAAAGTTGCCGAGGCGTCGCGGGCTTGTTCGTGACTGAAGGTCCGGCCGAGGACGGTTCCCAGGGGAAGGGAAAGAGGACCAAAAACGGGGACATTGAAAAGCTGTCCATCGCGAAGGCCGATCACTCCCTGTCCGTTAAGGGTCTCCGTCTGGCCGGCCCGCGTGGTGAGATCGATGCGCCCGGTTATAGATCCGAGCGCGGCTTTCTCGAAATTGAAAGCACGACCGATCTCCTCCAGACTCAGTCTGTCCCAGCGGATCCCAGCCTCGGTGCGGGAAGGTTTCCCCGGGTCGCTAGTAATGGTTACCTTGCCGCCGATCGTTCCTCCGAAGGCACGGAGGAAAAGTTCTGAAACCTCGTGGCGGTTTCGCGTCGTCTTCACCCGGGCGGAAGCCTCCCTAAGTAGAAGATCCCGATCAAGAAAGCTGTAGTCGATGACATTCTTGCAGGTTATGGCCGATTCAAAAAGAGTGCGGGATCCATTCTTATTGTGATCGTAGCGGCCAGCGACCTCGATCTCCGGGGGGCGACGGAAGCCAAAGGTCTCCTCGACAAAGTCAGCGCCGCCGGAATCGACCAGGCGGAGAAGGGGAGCAGGCCACGCCGTACCGCGCAGATTTACGAGCCGGGTCAATCGGCTGGTTCGGTTGAATTCGATACGGTCAAATTCTACCTCCGCGTTCCCCGGTCCTCCATGCTGCTGGCGGGGAGGATATTCGGAGTAATCGAAGTCCAGTTTCCCTTCCGTCCAAGTGGATCCCTCCGGGACAATCTGAAATCTGGCGCTGCCCCCGGTCAGGGCGACCCCGTTGTAATTGCAAGGGCCGAGCGTACAGGTGCCGTTGGTGTGCCAGATGGTGGTTCCATCTCCGACCGTTTTTTCAACAGCGTCTGCTGCGATGAATGCGGTAAGTGAACCTCGCACGGCCTCGGAGAGCTGGTAGGTCTGGCCCACCAGGGCGGCATCAAGATCCTGACACCGCAGACGGACAGAAACCTGACTGGGTTGCGAGCGGTGCGTAACATCACCCTGAATAGTTCCTCCCAAGGTTCTCAGTGATAGGTTCAGGACGTCGGTCTGGAGATGGCGGGAGCGGATCTGGCCAGTCAGGTCTGCCAGTTGAAGGGACTGTCCAAGAAAGCTGAAGTCCGTCAAACCCTCCGCCTCAATTTCGGCCAGGACATCACTCCGTTCGCCTGTGCTGCGATGATCGATCAGGCCATTGACCGTCAGCCGGGGGGGGGCACGAAAGCGATAGTTCTGCTCCACGAGGTCAGCCGTAGAAGGAACAAAGAGCCGAAGGATGGGGCCGGGCCAGGCCTGCCCATGGAGCTCGGTCAGGCTGGTAAGGCCGGCCTCGGAGTCGTAGTGGATCTGGCGTGCTCGCAAGGTGCCGGAAGCCGGACCACCCGCTGAGGTGGTCTGTCCATAGTCCCGGTAGTCAAAGACCGCCTCGACATTATCAAAAATCGAGTCTAGCGGGGTGATGTAGAAGTCGGCTGCGGCGAGTGTGATTGGCACATCATTGTAACAAAAATTTTCGATGCGGAAGGATCCGGTGGCATCCCAGTCGCGAAGGTTGCTTCGCTGGATGGATCCCCGGGTATCCACGAGAATACGGCTTTGATCAGTAAATGAGCTGCGGGCGAGTGAATTTGCGGGACCGCTATCCTCCTGCATGAAAGGTCGATACGCTGAGAGCGGCAGGCTTGTGCGGGCGCGGTATTGGACAAGATCATCCTGGATCTTGATTTCACCGACTAGTTCACCCTGCTCGTGCCTCACTTTGAGGTCCCGCAGGTAGATGTTCCCGTTCTGCCACGAGAATTTGGTGTCGATCTTTTCGAAAGGCACGCCGAGGAAGCGGAAGTATCCGCAGGAGAGGGATCCGATCGCACTGAGGCGCAGCTCTTCATCCGTCACCGCAAATTTCCCGCGTGCTTCAAGACGAGGGGCACGAGGGGAAATGAACTGGGTGAGGGTATCGTCCTGCAGGCCATCGCGCAGCAGATCAGCGATCTGGATGGAGGAACTACCCTCGTAGCCACCGGTCTTGTCTTCAAGGTCGTAGTGCGCCTGCAGAGTCAGTCTGCCTGCTCCGTCCGAGAAGCCCAGCTCAGTGATGCTGAGAGTTCGATTGTCAAGAATGCCCGTGAGGCTCACGTCTTCCATCGTGTAGTCGCGCCGGGTAAGCTCAGTTGCGCTGAGTGAGATGCTGGTGCGAATTCCGGTGGGGCGGTCGAGGTTCCCCTTGACGTTCACCTCGAGAACGGGAGGGATGGATCCTGGAAAGGACCAGTTCGCGAGTTCTTCGAGAAGATCCCGGGTGAAACTCGCCCTGCGCTCGCTGGTGGTTTGGTCCTCGTTTCCGCGGAGGTTCGCGAGTTCAAAGCCGTCCAGTTCGACGTTGAGCTTGAACTGCATTCCTCCCAATTTAGCGCGGTCGGCCCTGAGCCGGAGACGATTGCTGCGGTCGACGCTGGCTCGTCCAGTCAAGTTGTCAATCTGGAGGGACTGCCCGTCGCCAATTCCAACGGACAGCCTCGCCTTCTGCAGCTGCACGCTCCTGATCTGCAGCTCCCCACGGAAGGCCTTACCTCGATCCACGTCAAAGCGGAGAACTGGTATACGGGCCAACTCGGTGTTCCGGCTTTCGTCGGTGAACAGGCTTACCTTTTTGGCGATTATCCCCCGGGTTGGGGAGAAGCGGACGCTTTCGAACTCGGCGTGGATTCCCCGTCGGGTCAGCTCGGCTTCGATACGCTCACTCCACCGACCGGCAAATCCGTGGCTGTTAAGAACGTAAATACCGACGCAACAGCCCAGAATCGTCAGCCCGGTCGCCAGAAGGACGAGGGCCTTGAAGTGGTGGAGCCAGCGGAGCAGGTGGACGGATTTCAAGGGAAGAAGCGGAGATTGAGCGCGGCCGGGCAAGCAAGAGAGGTGGCCACGGACGTTGGAAGGAACATACCACAGTCCGGCAGGAATTGGGAACAACTGAAAAACCGGATCAGGTTGCTGAATTTCAATCTCGCGCGAAGGGGCGGAGGGGCTTAATTTTATTGAACAATGAGGCTGGCGGTTCTGGGAAGTGGCAGTGGCGGAAATGCCGTAGTGCTTGAGACGCTCGGAAGTAGCATCCTTATCGACGCCGGATTAAGCGCCAAACAAATTTCGCAACGCCTTGGGTTGCTTGGGATTGATCCAGATTCCTTGGACGGGATTATTCTCTCTCATGAGCACAGCGACCACACGCGGGGACTGGAAGTCTTTCTTCGTAACCGTCAAGTGCCCGTGTTTGCGAATGCGCTGACACGGGAATACCTTCAGGACCGTTGTGGGAGGCAGATCGAATGGAGGGTTTTCCCCCGGGGCCAGTCCTTCCAGGCAGGCGTTTTCTCAATCAACTCCTTTGCCCTCCCCCATGATGCGGTGGACCCGGTCGGATTTGTTTTTGAGGCGCATGCCACCCGGGTTGGCTTCGCGACCGACTTCGGTCATGTGACCACGCTGGTTCGCGATCGTCTTCGGGGAGTTCGGGCGCTTTTCGTGGAATCCAATTATGATGAAGAGTTGCTGGAAAACGACAGCAAGCGTCCTTGGTCGATCAAGCAGCGCATTTCATCCCGGCATGGACACCTTTCCAATGCGCAAACTGCGGATCTGGTGAGCGACCTGCTGGACCACGGTCTGGAAACGGTTGTACTTGGGCACCTGAGCCAGGATTGCAATCGCCCGGAACTGGCGGCTGCATTCATGCAGGCGGTATCTCCATCCCGTCATCTTGAAGTACACGTGGCTGGACAGGATCAGCCCACTGCGTGGGTAGAAGTTCCGGGGACAGCTGGGCCTGAGCCCTCCCACGAGGGAATCATGGACCAGCTGGACCTTGCGCTCGGATAGCGAAGTGTCCTGCGGGAGAGTCAGTGCGCACAGGCTTTTAACCGTTGCGCTTCGGCTGTTCCCGGTCATGCTCTCGGCCCTTGTCGTTCCCGGCCGTCAAACCTTCCTTGGAGGAGTTCCGCACCCTTGCGGGAAAGGGTAATGTTGTGCCGGTCTACGCCCAGCTCGCGGCCGATTTTGAAACGCCTCTCTCGGCCTATCTCAAGATCCGTGACGGACAGTATGCCTTTTTACTTGAGAGTGCCGAGAGTACGGACGCGAGCGGACGCTGGTCCATTGTCGGCAGTGGCCCGCAGCGGGTGTTTGAGGCCAGGGGTAACGAGGTCCGAATCAGGCGTGGCAGCAAGGAGGAGGTAATCGAGATCGAGGGAGACCTCCTTCAGGAGCTGGAAAAGCTCATGTCGCTTTACAAGCCGGTGACCCACGGCGACGCCCCTCCCTTCTTCGGTGGAGCGGTGGGTTATCTTGGCTATGACGCGGTCCGCCAATTCGAACCGACGATCGGGGATCCTCCCGCCGATGACCTGGGGTTGCCGGAAGCGGTCTTCATGATCACGGATACTGTCCTGCTGTTCGATCATAAACTGCGGCGCCTTCTGGTAGTAGCCAATGCCATGCTGGGCGATTACGATTCACCCGACGAGGCCTATCAGGAGGCGGTCGGCCGGGTAGCCTCTCTCATCGAGATTCTCGATCGCCCGCTGCATGTGCCCGCCCTGAACGGTCTTCGGAAATCGGTCACTCCCGAGCCGGTGAGCAACACAACGCAGGAGCAATACGAAGGCATGGTCCTTAAAGCCAAGGATTACATTGCAGCCGGAGACATCTTCCAGGTAGTTCCCAGTCAACGCTTCGAGGCCCCCTTCGAAGCAGCTCCGATTGATCTCTATCGCGCCCTGCGGCATGTCAATCCGTCTCCCTACATGTTCATCCTCGAGATGGGTGAATTCTCGCTGGTGGGCAGCTCGCCAGAAGTGCATGTCCGGTGTGTGGAGGGGCGCATAGATATCCGGCCGATTGCTGGAACACGCTGGCGTGGTAAGACCCCGGAGGAGGACGATGCCCTGGCAGCTGATCTCCTGGCTGACGAAAAGGAACGGGCTGAGCACGTCATGCTGGTGGACCTTGCCCGGAACGATGTGGGCCGGATCGCTGCCCATGCCACGGTGGAGGTAAATGACTTCATGATCGTCGAGCGATATAGCCACGTCATGCATATTGTTTCCAACGTGACCGGACAGCTCTCCCCGGAACACAGCTCCTATGATGTCCTCAGAGCTACCTTTCCCGCTGGCACGGTGAGTGGAGCTCCCAAGATCCGTGCCATGCAGATCATCAACCAAATGGAGTGCAATAAACGCAACGCCTATGCGGGCGCGGTAGGTTACTTCGGATGGGACGGCGCGCACGATTCCTGCATTGCTCTCCGGACATGCCTTTTGAAGGACGGCCGGGTGTATGTGCAGGCGGGTGCAGGAGTGGTGGCTGATAGCAACCCCACATACGAATACAACGAAACTGTAAATAAGGCGATGGGCATGCTGCGGGCGATCGGACTGGCCCGGACGCTGGAGGGCTGCTAGCAAAACCTGATGATTGGTTAACACCCCATCCTGTAGGCCCAAGCGTAGGGCCGGATCTCCACCAACCGAAATCTTTACTTCCTCGGAAGCATGCTCCTCGTCATCGATAATTACGATTCCTTCACCTATAACCTCGTTCAGTTCTTTGGCGAGTTGGGAGCGCACATGGAAGTATGCCGTAACGACGAGATCACGGTAGAAGAGGTTCGTGAGCTCGCACCGGAGCGCATCTGTATTTCACCGGGTCCCTGCACTCCGAATGAGGCCGGAGTAAGCTGTGAGGTTATCCGCGAACTGGGTGCCTCGGTTCCTATTCTCGGAGTGTGCCTGGGACACCAAGCCATTGGTCAGGTTTACGGGGGAGAGGTGGTCCGCGCTGACCAGCTGATGCATGGAAAGACGTCCATGATCGAGCATAACGGCCAAGGGCTTTTTGAGGGTTTGGACAACCCCCTGACGGCGACCCGTTACCATTCTCTGATCGTCCGGAGCGAATCTCTGCCGAGTTGCCTGGAGCCAACCGCCTGGTGCAACGGACTGGTGATGGGTCTTCGCCATCGCGAGCATGAGGTGCATGGGGTCCAGTTCCACCCCGAGTCCATCCTGACTGAGGGAGGGAAGAAGCTCCTTGGTAATTTTCTTGCCATGCAGCGGTAGCTGTTGGGGCCGGGCCCGTCCCTTCGGAACCGGGGGTCAGCCCCGCGCCTCGGAAGCAGCCTCCGGAGGCGGAAAGCCCCGGTCACCCTTCAAGGCTGACCGCGAGATCCGGACCGAGGTCCTCGAGGGCATTTACGAGGACAGCGTCCTCAAAGTCAGCGGACACCGCTACCGAACCACTTGCGCGGAAGACAGGGTGGCCAGCATGAGGTGCTGACTCAAGGCCGCTGACCAGTTCTTCGACGTTTCCTCCTGCACGCACGATGGCAGAGGAGAGTTCCTGGACGATGCCGGGGCGGTCGTTACCCACGATCTCAAAGGAAATCGTGCGCGGCCTTTCCCGCGCCGGGGCGATCTCGCGGGAAATTATCACACTCAGGTCATCGAGGGCCCGGAGGGCTTCAAGCAGCCGGGAGCTGTCTTCCTCGGGACACTCGACGCGGAGCAGGCCCGCAAAGTGGCCGGCGAGGTGTGACATGCGTGATTCCAACCAGTTTCCGTTATGGTTGGCGACGGTGGTGGAGAGATCCTCCACAAGACCCGGACGATCCGGGCCGATGACGGTCATGACCAAGCTTCGCATGGTTCGAGTCTCCAGTCTCAAGGAGCAAGTTTCAAGTGGGCAATCCAGACCGGCGATTCGACTGTTCCGTTATTCCACGATAACCGGAGTGCCGACCTCAGCATGCTCAAAAAACTTCCTCGCCATATCGGAAGGAAGACGGACGCAGCCGTGAGAGGCTGCGTAGCCCGGAAGGTATCCTGCGTGCATGCCGATTCCGTGGTTGAAGCGCAGGAAGTGGGGCATGGGAGCCCCAATAAACTGCTGGCCAGGCTCGGGCTTGTCCTTGCGCGAGTCAGCATCGTCATTGATTACCGTTCCAGTAGCGATATCGACGATCGTGCCATAGGTGCGGGAAGCGTAGTCCGCAGCCTTCTGGGAGACCTTGAAGGTTCCGGGAGGGGTGGTATACTTCGAACTTCCGGTCGAGACAGGTGTTACTCCGGCCATCTGGTCTCCCTTGTAGAAGTAAGCTTTCTGCTCGGCGCGTACAATGTGGATGGTGGCCGGACCGCTGAGTGAGTCCCCGTCCCAGAACTTGGAAGCCTCAGCCGGGTTCTGGGGACCGTTGGGGGTATTGGTCGAGGCTCCGATTCCGGCAAGGTAGCCAGAGCGGGAGGGGCTCTGCCGGGTAGGAGGCAGACAGGACGCCAGCAAGGCGGCGATGACCACCATGATCGACAGAGGAAAGGCTCGAAGTGTCATAGATCAGTCGCCAAGGGTATACCCCCGAGGACCGGTGGGGTCAAGGGACGGAGGTCTGGCACTGACCCTCCCTACGGACATCCGGGGTGTGAGACCTGCTGCCGCGAGAGGAAACCTTGCGGGCTGCTCCCGGGATTCATAACTGGTCCACGACGCGAAACTGCTTGGTCCGGTGCTTCCTGCGCCATGCCTCGGGTTTGAGCGGCCCAACTGAGTCGTCTTCATACTTCTTGCGAAGCCCTTCCAGACGGTTCTTCATCTTGGAGATCTGGGCGGCATGCCTCTCATCGTTGTAGAGATTATGAAGTTCATCAGGATCTTCCTCCAGGTCATAGAACTCCCACTCTCCGAACTCATAGAACTGGATGAGCTTGTAGCGCTCCGTACGAATTCCGTTGTGGCGGGGAACCTGATGCACGCTGGGATACTCATAGTAGTGGTAGTAAATGCTATCACGCCATTTTGCTGGCGCCTCTCCTCTCAGGATGGGCACGAGGGAGCGGCCCTGCATGTCTCCGGGAATCTGGACCCCTGCGGCTTCGAGGAAGGTTTCTGCATAGTCCAGATTCTGGACCATGTGTTTGGCGTCTACCGAACCGGGTTTGGTAACGCCCGGCCACTTGATTACGAGTGGCATGAGGAGGGATTCTTCATACATCCAGCGTTTGTCGAACCAGCCGTGGTCGCCGATATAAAAGCCCTGATCTGAGGAGTAGACCACGATGGTATTGTCGGCGATCCCCATTTCATCAAGCGTGCGCATAAGGGTTCCTACGCTCTCATCAACGCCCCGAACGCAGCGCAGATAGTTTTTGGCGTAGCGTTGGTATTTCCAGCGCACGAGGTCCTTACCCGTGAGATTGGCTTTTTCTAGGGCGGCGTCCCGGGGGGCATAATGATCTCGCCACGCGGTGAGCTGGGTGGGAGTCATACGTGACATGTTCCGCCATGCCGATTTATCGAACATCCCCTTGCGGGCTGCACCCTTATAGGCGGGGGTGAGCTTGTAGAAGAGATCAAACTGGAGGTCCATGTGCCCATCGATCTCAAGCTCTTGCCAGCGGGCCGGACTGGCATTGTCCTTCCAGTCATCGAACAGGGTAGCGGGCTCAGGAAGGTCTTCGTCGGCCCACAGGTGCAGATGTCTCAGGGCTGGCATCCAGTTACGGTGAGGTGCCTTGTGCTGGCACATCAGCAGGAACGGTTTCTCCTGGTCACGTCCTTGCTTCAGCCAGTTGACGGCAAGATCGGTCACGACATCGGTGCAGTGGCCCTCGATCATCACTTTTCCCTCCGGGGTGAGCAGATCAGGATTGTAGTAGAGGCCCTGGCCCGGAAGGACCATCCACTTGTCGAACCCCTGCGGCTGGGACTTGAGATGCCACTTGCCGAACATGGCCGTCTGGTAGCCGGCTTTCTGGAGGAGCTTGGGGAAGGTTTGCTGGGAACCATCGAAGTTATTCCCGTTGTTCATGAAGCCATTCTTGTGGCTGTGCTTCCCGGTGATGATGACCGCCCGGCTCGGTCCGCAGATCGAGTTCGTGCAGAAGCTTTTCCGGAAGAGCATGCCCTGTGATGCGAGGCGGTCGATATGCGGTGTCGGATTGACTCCCTTCAGCCAGCCGTCGTAGGCGCCGATGGCATGAGGGGCGTGATCGTCGCTAAAGACGAAGACGATGTTAGGCTGCTTGGCGCCCGCGAGGATCGGGAAGCAGACGGCTAGGAGGAGAAGCGTTCTCATGAGTATGAATCGAGGTGTGGTTTATCGTTTGAGGCTGAGGCAGAGCAGACGGTTCTGTCCACGCATGTACAGAAGACCGCTGCTGAGGGCCATCGGACTCCAGAATTTAAGGTCTTTCTTGCTGGTGAGATCGGAGCTGAACACGTTGGCCTCGGCCAGAAGCTTGAAGCCGGTGGGGCTAGGTTCAACCAGGCGGAGGGTTCCATTTTCACCATCCTGGATGATCAGCATCCCATCGGCATAGAGGCTGCCGCCGCGACCCATGAAGGGGTCATCGCCTGTTCGCCATATTTCCTTTCCGTCGAGACTCCAGCAACTCAGGCCGCCGGACTTTCGCTTGGACGAAACCCTGTGGTTTGAGTTCTCATTGGCAAGAAAGTAGAGGTGTTTGCCGATCATGAATGGCGGATGAATCTGGGTTCCCTTCGCGATTGCCCACTCTTCACTGGCGCGGTATCCGTCGTCCGTTTTTTCAAGGGAAAGCATCTTGGATCCGCAGTCATAGCCACCAGTCACAAAGATCCTGCTTTCACTCACCTTGGTAACGATGGGAATCGGTATACGGTTATAGTAGTCACTGGTCTGCCAGAGAATCCGGCCGTCCTTCGGGCAATAGCTCGTGGTGTAGCCTGTTGAACCTTCCTTGGAGACCAGCACTACATGGGATTGTCCTCCAATCTCAAGAAGGGTAGGGGAGGCATGGGAGTCGCCGACAGGTCCGCTCTTCCACACCTCCTTACCGGTCTTCCTGTCCCAGCCGGCCACCCCGGTCTCGGACCCGAAGGGGGTGACAAAAACGATATTCACGACTACCAGCGCGCATTGGGCGTAACCCCACTTGGGGGTTTTTGCGTCGGGATAGCGGTCTGACATCTTGACACTCCAGCGAGGCCTCTGCGATTTCCGGTCGACACAGTGGACGCGTCCGAAGGAACCGATGAAGTAAACGCTATCTCCTACGACGGTAGGCACACTCCGGGAGCCGGGAAAGGAAGGCTCACCCGCGGAAGGGCTCTCGTAGCGCCATTTCTCCCTGCCAGACCGGGCGGCCAGGCAGAGAAGTATGTCTTTTTCCTGCATGACGCGATCCACAAGAAAGACATCCTCTCCCACGACCGCGCAGCCGCCAAACCCCTGCTGCAACTCGGTCTCCCAGAGCAGCCGTGGCCCGTCCTCGGGAAAGCTGCGCAGTAATCCAGTTTCGGGAGACACTCCGGTCCTGAGAGGGCCCTGAAACTGGGGCCAATCGGCCCAGGCGGGGGCAAGGAGATTAAATGATATCAGGACGAGGGCGAGTTTCATAAGCACTGGCTGGAGACTGATTCAGACGTGAAGGGGTCGGAAGATCTTTAGGAAACTATTTCCTTTTTTTGGGAGAGGTTCGCCCGCG
>MDTG01434796.1_pt1 | contig 11899 bp, 11 predicted proteins | sample 811421 | NCBI WGS metagenome assembly MDTG01 (sample SAMN05326645, study PRJNA326480) | marine metagenome | isolation source: seawater | place: Pacific Ocean: South East | collected 2011 | reverse complement strand
TATTATTTGATGTCACTTTGAGAAAAATAATAGACAAAACAATTCCATGGCGTGGAAAAGGTTAATTTGAAAACAGAAAATTTAAATAAAAAATCGTATTTTAAAATTTCGTTTAATCAACCAGCTTATTATAATGAACCTATCAATTTAATTATTTTTAAGAATAAAAACATTAAATTAATTAATTTATTTCAATTTGAAAAATTTATTGGAAAATTAGAATTCGAAGAAAAATATTATATTCCAGAAAAAAAAAATAGAAATCTTTTAGCTAAATCTAATCTAAATTTTAAAAGAATTCATAAAAATCAAAATAAAATTGATATATTAAAAAATTTACTAATGAGACTTAGCAAATATGTAGGAGTTTATAATCCTGGAGCAAATTCACTTTTAACAGAAATAGAAGTCTTTTATGATGAGAAATTCAAAAATGATAAATTTAAAATTTTTTCAAAAAAATTTGATAATAGATTTAATATTTTAGATAATTTAATTGAATATAAAAATTTTAAAATTTTTTTTAAATCTTTGGAAAGACCAAAATTTAACTTTAATCAAAAATATGCATATAGTTCGAATATAATAAAATTTGTAAAAAAATTGGATGAAAACGTTTTAATTTTAGGATCCAGCCAAGGTTTAGGATTGCAATTATTAAACATTCTTAAATTTAATAAAAGAATAAAAATCTTTGCAACTTATTACAAAAACAAAATTAAGTTAAAACAGAGAAATATAATAAAAATTAATCTTGATGTTAATAAAAGCTTAAAAAAAGTTATTAAGTTGATAAAAAAAAATGAACCTATTAAAATTTTTTATTTTATTTCAGATAAGATATACTTTAATGAAAATCTAAACCCTAAGTTAAGTAAAAATTATAGGAAATTTTTTATAAACATTCCTTTGAGGATAATAAATGAGGTACGTAATAGAGAAAATATTTTATTTTTTTATCCCTCAACTGAGTTTATTTCTAGTAGTAAAAAATCGACCTATTCCAAAATAAAATTAGAAGCAGAGAAGAAAATTAATATTTTTAGAAAAAAGAATAATATTAAAATTGTTACTCATAGATTTCCTGCAATATATTCAAGACAATCAATTAATTTGTTAGATAAAAAACCAATTTTTTTTAATAATTATTTAGAAAAAAATAGTAATTTAATGAAACTTATTGTAAATAAAATATAACCTCGATCAAAATGTTTAAAAACAAAAATTTACTTATAACTGGAGGCACTGGATCATTTGGAAAAGCATTTTCAAAATTTTTGCTAAAATCCAAAGTCCCTTTAAGAAAAATTATTATATTTAGCCGGGATGAATTTAAACAGCATATTTTTTTAGAGGAATTAAAAAAAGAAAAATTTAAAAATTTAAATAAACTAAGATTCATACTTGGTGATGTAAGAGATAAAGAAAGAGTAAAAATAGCATTAAATGATGTCGATTACGTAGTTCATGCCGCAGCTTTAAAACAAGTTCCAGCGGCAGAGTATAATCCAATGGAGTTTGTAAATACGAATATACTTGGGGCACAAAATCTAATCGAAGCTTGCTTTGTATCAAAAGTTAAAAAAGTAATAGCCTTATCAACGGATAAAGCAGTTGCTCCAAAAAATTTTTACGGTGCAACTAAATTATGCTCTGATAAATTGTTTATTTCAGCTAATAACATTATTGGAAAAAATAAAACAATTTTTTCAGTAGTAAGATATGGAAATGTGGACGGATCTAGAGGGTCTGTTATACCTTTATTCCTATCACTTAATAGAGAAGGTAAATCCCTACCAGTAACAAGTTTGTCAATGACAAGATTTAGTATTTCAATGGTAGAAGCAATAAATTTAGTTTTTGAATCTCTTAAAAAATCAGTTGGAGGCGAAGTTTATATTCCTAAACTTTCTTCTTACTCTCTAAAAACTTTAGTTCAGGCTATTAATCCAAAAAAAGGATATCATTTAATTGGAAAGAGACATGGAGAAAAACTTCATGAAGAATTAATAACCTTTGAAGAGTCAGAAGATATATATAACTTTAATAAATATTATATTCTTTTTAGCAGCAATTTACTTTCGGGCAGAGCCAAACAATTTATGAATAAAATGAAAAAAAATAAATTTAAAAAGCCATTTAGCTATAATTCTGATCAGAATAAAAAACTTTCAGTAATTAATTTAAAAAAAATAATTAAAAGATTTTAGAACTTCACTATCATGATTGTTATTATACCTGCTAGAGCAGGCAGTAAAAGGATAAAGAATAAAAATATAAAATTCTTTAACGGAAAACCAATAATATTTTGGATTATAAAAAAGCTAAAAAAAAATAAGAAAGTAAAAAAAATTGCTGTAAGCTCTGATGATACAAAAATATTAAATTTATGTAGGAAATATGGTGTGAATGATCTCATAAAAAGATCAAAAAAACTTTCTAATGATAAAACACCTTTTCAAAAAGTTATAGTAGACACCATAAAGAAACTTAAAATAATAAAAAAAAATAAAGAAAAGATTTTAGTAGTTTTCCCATGTGCTTACTTTCTTGAAAATTTTCACATTTCAAAAGCAATAAATCTTTTAGATAGAAATCCAAAATCTTTTATTATGTCAGTCGGGACTTACAGTCACCCAATACAAAGAGCTTACAAAATTGAGAAAAATAAATTGAAGTATTTCAACAAAAGATTTGAATTACAGAGAACTCAAGATCTAAAAAAGTCTTATTTTGATGCAGGCCAATTTTATCTTGGTTACTCCAAAACTTGGCTCACTAAAAAGGTTCATTCAAATTCAGTTGGGATGGTAATGCCCAAAGAACGAACAATTGATATTGATGACCTGGAAGATTGGAAATTTGCTGAAAAATTATCAAAAATCATCGAATAAAAAAAAAATAGCAATTATTGGCGCTGGTTTTTTTGGAATTAGCGCGGCCTTTTTCTTGAAAAAAAAATTTGAGGTTACTATTTTTGAAAAAAGTCCTGACATATTGACCGGTGCGTCTAGAGCAAATCAATTAAGGTTTCACTTAGGATATCATTATCCTAGATCAAAAAAAACTTTAAACGAAGTACAATCTATGAATAAAAGCTTCGTAAATTTTTATGGAAAAAATGTTTTTGGAACTACAAAAAATTATTATGGTGTAGCAAAAAAAAACTCCAAAACAAGTTTTTTAAAATATAAAAATTTTTTATACAAAAATAAACTTTTTTTCAAATTAATGAAAAATACGGACTTTAGTGATGAAGTAAATGGAACAATTTTAAGCAAAGAAAAAAATCTTAATTTTTTTAAAATCAAAAAGAAGATTAAAAAAATTCTTATTCAGAAAAAAATTAAAGTAAAACTTAACCGATCTTTTTTGAGGAGAGATTTAGACAAATACTATAAAGTTATTATAGCTTGTTATGATAAGAATAATGAGGTCTTGAAAAATTTAGGGGTAAAACCTAGGAATAAATATAAGTTTGAACTAGTGGAAAAAATTGTTATTAAACTGCCAAAAAGGTATCAAAGAAAAAGTTTTATGGTGCTTGATGGAAAGTTTGTTTCTTTAGACCCATATATAGGAACAAAATATCATTTGCTAAGTGATGTGCAGCACTCAAAAATTGAGGTGATAAAAAACTTTTATCCTAAATTTAGAGACTATAGAAAAAAATATTTAAACAAAGGACTTCTCAAATTAAACAAGGTTTCAAATTTTAAAAAATTTATCTTAAATAGCTCAAAATACTTACCATTTTTAAATGAAGCCAAGTACATTGGATCTTTTTTTGTTACTAGGGCAATAGAACTTAATAAAGAAAAGACAGATGAAAGGATTAATTCAATAAAATTTTTTGATAATAAATTTATAACAATTTTCTCTGGTAAGTGGAATACTGCTGTTGGCTTAGCGAAATTTTTGTTATTGAGTAAAAAGATTTAATATGAAAAAAAGAAATATCGGCATTATAGGACATGGCAAATGGGCGAAAACTATAATTCCAACTTTACAAAAATATTTTAAAATTAAATTTATCCTCAACTCAAAAATAAATTACAAACTAATATGCTTAGATCAACTAGATTGGGTATTTGTCCTTTCAAGTAATGACTCCCATTTTGAAATAGTTAAATACTTATTGAATAAAAAAAAAAATATATTTTGCGAGAAACCACTTACTTCAAATTTTAAAGAAGTTAAATATCTTTATTCACTAGCAAATAAAAAAAATTGTAAACTGTACGTTGATGATGTTGAATATTTCAAGAAAAAGAAAATTTTTTTGAAGAAAAAAAATGTAATTAAAAGATTTAAAAAAGCACAAAAATCAAGTGTTTCATTATTATTTAGATTTGCCTATCATGATTTTTACTTACTAAAAGATTTCATTAATCTAAAACAAATTAAAAAAATTAGAATAAAAGAAAATAGTACAAGTTTAAAAATATCTTTTTTATCAGGAGAAAATTTCTTCAGTTTTATTTACAGTATTAATTCTAACAAAAAACTCCATAAAATAAATAAGGCAGATTTTTTAAATATAAAAAGAAAACCTCTTAATTTAATGTTTGAGGGAATGATTAAAAATAAATTAAATTTTGCTAAAAATAAAGAAAGAACTTTATTTTCTAGTAAATTAATATCAATTTTGAAAAAAAAATATAGATAAACTATGAAATATAATGATAAAATTTTAGATCAAATTAATAAAAATCAGTCTTTTTTTGAAGATAACATAAAAGATTTTGACTTAAATAAAATTAAAAAAATAATTTTAGATATTGTTGATAAGCTCTCTTTAAATCCATTAATAACACAAGAGGAGATATTCAATAGTTTGAGTTTAAAAAAAATTGATAATTTAAAAAAGATTAATAAGTTCATTCGAGAAAATGATTTTATACAAGACATTATTACAAAAAAAAGTGTATCAAAAAAATATTGGAATACTATTCTACCCTTTGCAAACATTTCTGAAGAAGTTATCACAAATAAATATAGATATCCCATAAGGATAGCTTTATTCCCGGGTGTATCATGTATGTTTTATTGTGGATTCTGTGGAAGAAATCAAGATGCAAAATATAAAAATTCAGTTGTTACTGACGGCGTTAATCAAATTAAGCAACTGTTAAAAACAACAGATAAAAACTCAAAAATTTCAATTTCCGGTGGACTTGAGCCATTAACTAATCCTAAAATTGGTGAGATAATAAAAGCAGCTGATGATAGTGGCTTTAAAGTTCCTTTAATTACAAATGGTTATTCACTTACCGAGGCTTTTATTAAAAAAAACCCAGAAATTTGGAAGTTAGACTCTTTAAGAATCTCTCTTTATGGTTATGACAGTAATTCATATAAAGATATCACTCAAGTAGGGAAAAGTTATGATATCGTAAAAAAAAATCTAATTAATTTTTTAAAGTTAAGAGATCAATTTAATAAAAAACTAAAAGTAGGCCTTAACTATATTATTCTACCAGAAAATATGAATAATTTAATTAATGTTTTGGAGTTCATTAAAGAAGTTAATGAAAGCGCTCAATCTCAAGGAGTAAATTTTTTAACTTTAAGAGATGATTACCAAAGTGTAACTGGAAATGATCCTTCACTAGATAGTATTCGAAAGTACAGATTACAACAAGAAATGACAATCAATCAAAGAAAAAAACTACTCGAGATATTGCAAGATTTTAAAAGTAAAGTAAAAACATATGCTCCGAACCTACATGTTGATTATGGTTATTCTTTAGAATATTTATCCAATAATATTTTTGATAAAGGATTGGTTAAAGTATCAGGTGGAGAATTAAGAAAGTTTGGATTTACTCAAATGTCAGTTGCAATAGATTTGCATGGCGATGTATTTCTTTTCAGGGAAGCTGGATTTTTGGACAGACCAGGAAACAAAAAAGCGATAATTGGAAGAATTAGTGAGAAAAATCCACTAGAAAAAATTATAAAAAAATTTTTAGAAAAAGATCAACCAATTAATTTTGATGAAGACGACACTAGACTGCTAGACTCTTTTGATCATGTCTTAAATGCCTTAGTAAATCAAAGTGAGTCTAATTATAAGTTTGGAATTTCATTATCTGAATGTCCTATTTCTTTTAAACAATATTCAAGAGAAAAATCAGTAGGAAACAATTGGTATTCAGATGACATTTAAGTTAAAAGAAAATTCGCATGTCTTCATAAAAAAAAATAAAAAAAATAAAGATTATTTAGTCTCGGTTGTAATTGGTAAAAAACATTTTAATGACTGGAAAAGATATTGCCTAGAGTCATGGAAAAAATACGCTAAAAAAAATGATTTAGGTATATTGATAATTAAGAAAGATTTAATTGAAAAAAAAAGTGATTATTGGAAAACACCTACATGGCAAAGACTTTTAGTTGCAGAATACATTAGGGTTAGTTCTCTAAATGTAAAAAATATTTGTGTTCTAGACAGTGATATATTTATTAATGAACTTGCTCCAAATATTTTTAAATTCTCAAATTTAAACAAGATATCAGTTGTGAATTTCTATAAAAACCTGCCGTATAGAAAAAATGATTATACATTAAGAGAAAGAATAGTTTATCTTAGGAGATTATTTTTAGACAAATCATATCCATTAAGAAGTTCAATAACTGCCAGTCCTAAAGAAATATTTAAGAATTATAAACTAAGTAAAAATTTAAATAATTATTTTTGTGCAGGGGTAATGGTTTACAACTCTAACAAGTTTAGTAAATTTTTTAAAGATTCGTACATCAAATATTGCGATAAAAAATATAAAAAAATTTTTAAGGGTGTTGAAGTTCCTATAAATTTTGAAATAATGAAAGATAATAAACCATTTTGGTTAGATTATAAATTTCAGACAAATTGGTTATTTGAATTAGCAGACAAATATTCTTTTGTATATAGAGAGAAAAAAAATTACAAAATGTTAGTAAAATATTGTGCTGAAGAAATTATTTTAAATTCATATTTTTTACACTTTCCAGGAACACTTAAAGATGCAGGAAAAGCTTGGCAAATAAAAAATTTTTTCAAGGACAAGAAATTAAATATATTAAATAAATTTTTTAATTCTAAGAACAAAAAAATAAGACCAAGATTTAAAAAATAGTTTTAATTAATGAAGAAAAAAATCATTTTTGTCCAATTTGTAAAATTTTTAGATTTTCATCATGAATTATTTGAGGTCAAATATTTGAAAAAAGACTTTATAGTAGAGGTACATGACTTATCTTTTTTATTTAACAATAAGTCTCACAAAAATTACAATTATCTTAAGCAAAAAAGTAAAGTAATTAAATTTTATAATCTTTTAAATTGGTATAATTTGGTTTCAAAGAATTTAAAAAAATATAAAAACAATCTTTATTTATTCTACACGGGCAGTCCACTAAACTTTAGTTTTTTATTTTTTCATTTTCTTTTATTACTAAAAAAAATAAATATTGTTCTTGTAAAGCAAAATACATTACCAAATTTAAATATTAGTAAAGACTATAGTTTAAAAGAAAATTTAATTTTCAAATGTCATAGATTATTTAATAGAAAGAAACATGTCCTTTATGAGAATAAATTTAAAATCATAAATTTTTTTTTAGGATTAATGTCACTATTTCTCCCACCAAAAATTATTTTCACCAACGGTAAAATTGATAAAAAAAGATTTGAAAACAAATTTCCTAGATCTCAAATAGTAAGTCTTAATAGTTGGGATGCTTCAAAAGTTTTTTTAAACAACACAAAAAAAATTTTTTCTAGAAAAAAGTATGGTGTTTACTTAACACCTTTCTCAATAAAATCTGCAAGTGACTCAAATACTTATGGATATAAAAAGTTAGAGAATGCCAAAAAAGTTTTTTATGATGTTAATAAAGGTTTAGGCGAGTTAGAGCAGAAATATAAAAAAAAGATATTAATTGGATTACATCCTAGAGGAGAGGATAAGATTAGCAAATTAAAAGAGTTAGGAAACAGGCAGACATTTAAGTATAAAACTTTAGAATTAATTAAAAATTCAAATTTTGTAATTACCCACATGTCAATTGCTATCTCCTATGCAATACTTTTTAATAAACCATTAATTTTTATACATACTAAGGAACATAAAAAAAATTTATTTTATATGAGATATAATAAACATATGGCGAATTTTTTTTCTTGTGAATCAGTCAATATCGAAAATATTTCTAATATTTCGATCCCAGATAAAATCTCTCGTTCTATGAAATCTAGATACGATTATTTCAAAAACACTTATTTACTATCCAATGATTATAAAAAATTACCAAATTATAAAATCATAAAAAAAACAATTTAATGAAAATTAAAAATAAAAATATTTTGATAATTGGTGGCACGGGCTTTTTGGGATATCATTTTGCAAAAAAATGTGTTGAAAAAAAATTTTTTGTCACAAGTATTTCCATTAGAAAACCAAAAAAAGAAAGAAGATTAAAATCAGTAAATTACATATGTTTTGATATCTCCAAAAAAAAATTTTTTAATAAAATAAAAAAAAATAAGTTTGACTATGTTGTAAATTTTGGAGGGCATGTAGATCATCTAAATAAGGTTAAGACTTATAATAGTCATTTTATTGGTGTAAAGAATCTTGTAAATTTCTTTTTAAAAAAAAATGATTTAAAAAAGTTTATTCAAATAGGAAGTTCAGCAGAATACGGTAAAATTCAATCACCACAAAAAGAAAGTGCAAAATGTCTACCTAAATTGATCTACGGTAAATCTAAATTTTTAGCTACTAAATTTTTATTGAAATTAAATAAGAACAAAAAATTTCCGGTTGTAATATTAAGATTTTATCAAGTTTATGGACCCAAACAGTCATTTAACAGGCTTATACCGATAGTTATTAATTCCTCTTTAAAAAATAAAAATTTTCCATGTTCTTCAGGATCACAAAAAAGAGATTTTTTGCACGTAGACGATGCTATTCAGGCCATAATGTTAACAATTACGAGTGAGAAAGTCATAGGCAAAATAATCAATATTGGATATGGAAAAAGTATAGAGGTAAAAAAAGTTATCAATTACATAGTAAAAATAATTAGAATGGGTAAGCCGGAATATGGATTAATCAAACTTAGAAAAGATGAAGCTAAAGTAATCTTTCCAGATATTTCTAGGGCAAAAAACCTTATAAAATGGAAGCCAAAAATTAAATTTTTTGATGGTCTTAAAAAAACAATTAATTATTATAAATCATGATTATAGATAAAAATATTTATAGAAAAGAAAAAATCACAAAAGACAGTATTCAGTTTATAACTAAAAAAGGTGAAAATTTTCCACTAATGTCTGTAGTTGAAATAAGTAATTCAGGTATGTGCAATAGGAAATGTTCTTTTTGCCCTAGAAGTGATCCAAATTATCCTGACGTAAATGAATTTATTTCTGAAGAACTTCACTATAAAATTTTTAAAGAGTTGAGTGATTTGAAATATAAAGGAATGATAATTTATTCTGGTTACGTAGAACCCTTATTAGATAAAAAAATTTACAAATGTATTTCAGAAGCAAGAAAACTTTTACCGGATGCAAAGATTGAAATAATTACAAATGGAGATGTCTTAAATGTTGATAGAATTAAAAAATTATTTAATGCCGGATTGTCTACCTTGCTGGTAAGTGTTTATGATGGTCCTGAAGATGAAAAAAGATTTTTTAATATGTGTGAAAAAGCAGAATTAAAAAAAAATCAATATGTAATTAGAAATAGATATATGCCAGAAACTCAAGATTTTGGGTTAAATATTAGCAATCGTGGAGGAAATTTAGAAAACTCAGAGCATAAAAGACCAGCTTTAATAAATCCTTTAAATGCTAAATGTAATTATCCAGCTTACACCTTTTTTATTGACTACAATGGCGATGTTCAAATGTGTTCACATGATTGGGCTAAAAAATTTATTGCAGGAAATATTAAATCTAAAAAAATTATCGATATATGGCTTGATAAAAAATTTCAAGTAGCAAGAAAAAAACTATTACGATCTGATAGAAACTTGAATCCTTGCAACAAATGCGATGTCTCAGGTGAACTAATAGGGTCTCTACACTCTAAGGAATGGTTAAAAATAATTTAATTAAAAAAAATTGGTTATCTAGTATCAATCGATTGAAATCTGATACGGTTGAAAGAGAAAAATTTTTACGACTAGATAAGAATGAAAGAGTAATTAGTTTTGAAAAAAAGTTTATTAATTATCTTAAAAAAAAAATAAATACTTTTAATATTTCATCTTACCCAGATATAGAAAAAACAAAAAAACTTTTATCAAAAAAGCTTAAGGTATCAGATAAAATGATCTATATTTCAGCTGGATCAGATCTATCACTAAAAACTTGCTTCGAGCTTTTTACTAAACCGAAAGACAAAATTATTATATTGGAACCAACTTTTGGAATGGTAAATGTTTACAGTAAAATTTACAATTTAAATACAATTAAGGTAACATATAATAAAAATTTAGAATTGAACTTTAAAAAGTTGTTTAAGAGTATATCAAAATCTGTTTCTCTTATGATTTTGGCAAATCCAAATAGTCCAACAGGAACAATTATTGATAAAAAAGTTATGATGAAAATTTTGACAAAATGTAAAAAAAATAAAGTACCAGTGGTTATTGATGAAGCTTATGAAGGTTTTTACAAATATTCATATATAAATCTTATTAAAAAATTTGATAATTTAATTATCACTAGAACATTTTCAAAATCCTTTGGTTTAGCTGGTTTAAGAGCTGGATACGCTATTTCTAACCCTAATATCTCACAATTATTAAATAAATTTAAACCTATGTATGAAATTAATTCTTTGGTTTGTTTATCAATAGAATTTTTGATTAAAAACTACTCAATTGTGACTAAACATATCAAGGAGGTTAGTCTTTCAAAACAATATATGAAAGAAGAGCTCAAAAAAAATCAAATTGAGTTCTTAGATACCCATGCAAATTTTTTTCATATTAAAATTAGAAATAGAAAGAGTTTTGAAAAAGTTTTAAAAAAGAATGGCATATTAGTGAGAAAAGGACCTGGCGTTAAAGGCTTAGAAAATTTTCTTAGATTTTCTTTAGGTTCGAGATCTCAAATGAAGAAAGTTATTAATTTAGTTAAAAAAAATAATTAATGTCAAATATAAATTATCTTCAAAAAAATTTTATAGATAATTGTTTTTCTTATCTTAGAGAATGTAAAAAAAAAAATATAAATATTGCTAAAAGCCCACTTTGCTTTTTTACAGTTTGGGCAAAAACTCCTGGGCAATTTATAATAAGTAGATTTTTAAAAAAAACACTATTTTCTAATATAGCTTTCACTATTAAAAACATCTTATCTTTATCTTATAATCATGATCTAGAGTTATTTTCTAGACAAAAGGATATAAAAATAAATCAAAAAAAAATAATTGTTTCTTATTCTTCAAAAGCAAACTTTGATAAAAATGGTAATTTTTACGATGTATATTTTAATATTGGCAGTAAGGAAAAAAAAAATTTTTTATGGTTTCTTATATCTCTTGATAATTATGCGCCAGATAATTTAAAAAAAAATATTTTTATAGTGAAAAAAAGAAATACTGGCAGTTTAAGTTTTTTATATCTTGTTAAAAAGATAATAAATTTGTTCACAAGGTATAATTTTTCTTTTTCAAAAATTAAACATAATTGCTGGTATGAGTCTGATTTTGCTTATGAGACGACTCAAATATTTAAAAATTTTATTGAAAAAAAGAATTTTGAAAAGTTATTAATTAATTATGAGAGCACACCCTGGCAAAACTCAATTCTGTTAGAAGCAAAAAGAGACAATAATATTAAAACCTATGGTTATTTACATTGTGCTCCTTGGCCAGTTCAAACTGAC
>MDTG01344535.1_pt1 | contig 11899 bp, 11 predicted proteins | sample 811421 | NCBI WGS metagenome assembly MDTG01 (sample SAMN05326645, study PRJNA326480) | marine metagenome | isolation source: seawater | place: Pacific Ocean: South East | collected 2011 | reverse complement strand
GCAAATAAATTTTTGCTAGAAAGAAGAATCAGGAATATTAAAAATTTTATTTTGATAATTTGACCTCTACTTAATTTATTTAAGATATTCATAATCTAAAATAAATATTGTTTTGATATATCCTCATAATATATATTTCGACTAACCAGTCGATATATATAAACTATTATGGTATCTGAAAGACAACAAGAAGAACGAAAACTTAGAAGAAAAAGAATTTTGGATGGCGCTTTAGAAGTATTTCATAAAAGTGGTATTGAAGGTTCCACAATGGATGAGATAGCCAATGAAGCAGGCTTTGGTAAAGCAACTTTATATTATTATTTTTCTTCAAAAGAAGAAGTTTTCTGTGCTATTATGGAAAAAGGTTGGAAACCACTTTGGGAAGATTTAGAAGATACAATTCACTCTGAAGATTCTTCAAATAATGAATTATTTATAGATGCATTGTGTAAAGTATCCAATATTATTCTTAAAGATAAAAATTTATATCGATTTTTATTTACAGCACCGAAAGCTATAACAAATATGCCAGAAAATCTTCAAACATGGAGAACATACCAAAATAGATTATATGGATCCCTACGTGGTTTACTTGAAGAGAGTGTCACTAAAGATCAATTTCCAAAAACAGATTCTGAAATACTTTTTAGAGCTATTGGTGGATTATTTCATGGAGTTTTATTTTTGGGAGATAATTCCAACAACAAAGTTTCCCGTGAAGATATTAAAAATTTACTAAATCAATTTTTAAATTCTCCTAAAAGACCTGTTTAAATGTGAAAATCACTTATTATTTTATAATAATATTAATTTTTTCCAATCCAATAATTACTTTAAGTCAAAATATAATTAAAGGAAGAGTAATTGATTTAAAATCGCAACAGGGAATTGAAAATGTAAACATATATATAAATGATCAAAAAACCGGAACAGCTTCTTCAAAAGACGGTTATTTTATATTAAATGTTGATTCATCAAATGATATGTCAACAATATTAATTAAACATGTAGCTTTTAAAAGTAAAACTATTGTTTTGTCTGAATTAAAAAAAAATACTTTAATTGAACTCGAAGAAAATTTTTTCCAAATGAATGAGATAGTAATTACTGGAACTAGATCAAATAAAATTAAAAATAATGCACCAATCTATACTGAGCTAATTTCAAAAAAACAAATAACTGATTCAGGTGAATTAAATGTCGCTGAATTTTTATCAAATTTTTCTGGTATAAATATTGAAAGTGGTGTTGATAATAGTTCAAATATTAATTTCAATGGAATTGATTCAAAGTATATTCTCATTTTACTTGATGGTCAAACAATTGTAGGTAAATTTAACAATCGTGTTTCTCTTGATCAGATTCCTACAAAGAATTTAGAAAAAATTGAAATAATTAAGGGACCAGGATCCTCTTTGTATGGATCTGAAGCAATGGGTGGAGTAATTAATTTGATTACTGATAAAAAATTTAGTAATACTTTTTTTGGTTATTCACTCGGATATAATGATTCTGAAAAAAAAATAATTTCAAATGGTTTAAATAATGGTTCAGGATTTATAAACATCAACGTTCAAAATAAAATTTCAAATTTAACTTCAAATTTCAATTTTAATACTGATTTGATGAAAATAGATAATGACTTAATGCTTGAAGACAAAGATAAAATTTATAAAAATTCGGGAACATTAATTTTAAGATATGAATTTAATAAAAAAAATGAAATTTCACTGTCTTCTAATGTTTTCAAACAACAAGAAATAGGCGAAACTATTCTAATGAAAACAGAGTCTCAAATTTTAAGATATAATTTTAATTTAGAACACAATTTTTCATTCAAGAAAAAATGGTTTTTGAAACAAAATATAATAAGACAAAATTATGAAAGAAGTTTCAACCAAGATAGGCCCTGGGGAGAAAAAGTTAAAGACGATTTAACAACTGATAATAATATTGAATATAATTTTATGTTTTCAAAAAAAAGTCAAAACAATGAAATTAACTTTGGGTTTGAAACATCAAAGGCTATATATGCAAGTAATAGATTGGAAAATAATTTAGAACAAATTTATCAAAATAGTATTTTTGGTCAATTGGAAAAAAATTTTAACAATAATTTTAAAATAATATATGGTAATAGAATAGATTCATATTATGATTATAAAAATGTTTTAAGTCCAAGATTAGGTTTATTTATACCAATTGGGGAGAATTTAAGATTTAGAGCTAGTTGGGGAAAAGGTTTTAGAGCTCCATCATTTATTGAAAGATTTATTAATTGGTATCATGTGCAAGTTGGATATACCGTTTTAGGTAATCCAGAATTAAAACCTGAGATTTCATCTGGTGCTTCATTCGAGTTTGAATATTATAAATCCTTGAATTACGAATTTGGATTGAGAATATATCAGACTATTTTTGATAATCTTATTCAGAGTTATTCTATTGACTCAGGATTGTTCACTTATGTCAATGTTTCAAAAGCTAATTTTAATGGAGTTGAACTTAGAGGAAAATTTAATTCAAATAAGAATATATTAGTTTCATGGGGATTAAATTTTGTTGATAACAAAAACGAAAAAAATGAATTAATACCAAACACAAATCCCATATCGGGAAATCTGAATTTTTCTTTTAATGCAAAAAAAAACTTTTATGGGTTTAATATTAAATGGATTGGGAAGTATTTTCCATATAAATATGATATTTTAGAACAATCATTTTTAAAGTCTGAAAATAAATTGCCAAATCAGTTTTTAATTAAAATCAATTATAAATATTTAATAAATGAAAATTTAAAAATATCATTTGGGGTAAGAAATTTATCTGACTATACAAACAATATATACGGGCCATATATTGGAAGAAAATACTATGTGGAAATTTCAAATAATTTTTAGTTAAAAAATGGAGAAAAATAATGACAATAAAACACACACTTTTTACTTTTTTCATTATATTTTTAATTGGATGTGAAGATAATAAACAAGAAGAAATTCAAGAAGAAATAATTACTATTGATGTAATTACATCAAATGTAAATAATGAAATATTCTATTATAATTTTAGAAATGATACAATAGACTCAACAAATTGGCAAATGATGTATCATAATTTAGAAATTGAGGGTAGTGGTTATTCTATGCCAAATTTTAGTTTTGATAGTTCAAAAGTTTCTTTTGCTGTTGATTCAATTAATAGTTTTGAAGATATAGTCGAACCCCCATCAATTTCATCATTTGAAAGCACTTTTTTTAATCTAGCATATTTAGGAAAATATGCTGTATTGAGTTATGACATGTCGATTCATAAAGTTTTGACTTCAGAACTTGTTTATTATATTTATGATTTAGAGACAAATCAAATGTTTAAATTGTTGTTTAACGAATACAGTAGCGGAGTTGTTTCATTTCAATATGCAGATTTAAACTATGATTAAAAATTTATATTTGAATTTAAGATATTAATTTGCATAAATTTTAGTGTTTATTAGCTGGAGAAAATATGGTTTCAAACAAAGTTATATCTAAATTAAATCAACAAGTTTTACATGAAGCAAACGCTTCACAAAGCTATTTAGCAATGGCAATTTGGGCAGACACTAGATCTCTTGATGGCATCGCTGCTTTTTTTTACGAACAATCTAAAGAAGAAAGAGAGCACATGTTAAAGATTATAAAATTTATCAATGAGGTTAATGGTCATGCAGTTGTACCAAAATTAGATGCTCCAATTGCAACTTTTGACTCAATTAAAGATGCTTTAGTTCAATCTTTAAAAAATGAAAACAATGTTACTTTATCTATAAATGAATTAACTTCTTTAGCATTAGATGAAAAAGATCATGCTTCATATAATTTTCTTCAATGGTTTGTTGAAGAGCAACTTGAAGAAGAACAACAATTTCAATTTTTAATTGATCGAATCAACATGATTGGTGAAGAAGGATTGGGTATACATGCAATGGATAAGTTAATGGGAAAATTAGCTGCATCCGCTAAACCAGAAGATGAACAGCTTTAAATTAATGTATTCATTTTGTCAATTGATTTAATAATTAAATCAGGTTTAATCAAACTATTTTTCACTATTTGATCTCTAAATTTTCCAGTTTTAACTAAAATTGTATTTATGTTTTGTAGTTTGGCACCTTCAATATCTGCAAACAAATCATCCCCTATCATTGCAATATTTATTGGATTTAAGTTCAGTGAATTAATAGCAATAGAAAAGAATTCTTTGCTTGGTTTTCCAATTACCACACTTTTTTTTCCGCTACAATACTCAAGTGCACTCACAATTGAACCAATATCAATTTGCAAATTTCTTTTTTTTTCAAAGTATTTTCCTTTGTGAAGGCTAATTAATTCACATCCACTCATTAATAAGTTAAAAATTTCATTTAAATCTGTATAGTTCCAACTATTACCTCTATCTCCAATCAGAACATATTTTTTGTTTTTTTTATTTGAATTAAAAACAGAATATTCTTTTAATAAAGATTCATTCAGATAAAGATGACATGAGGGTGATCCAATTTTTTTTAAATATGAAATTCCGGCTAATCCGGCACTAATAATTTTATTTTCGTTTACTGTTAAACCTGCTTTTTTTAATTTTAGCATAAGTTGTTTTTTATTTTTTGTAGTATTATTTGTTAAAAATCTATAAGGAATTTTTTTATTATTTAAATTTTTAATAAATTTTAGACTACCACTAATTAACTTATTTGATGCTAGTATTACACCATCTATGTCAATCAAAAAACCCTTTATTAAATTATTTTTTATATACATTTAATATTAAATTAAGTAGTCATTAAAAATATATAAATTATTATCAATAAAAAACTTTTTTTTAAAATTATTCTATTAATGTGTATAAAAAAGTAAACAAAACATCTATTTTAAATACAAATTTGATTCTTTAAATATGAAATTACTTATTTTAATTTTTTTTGGTATTTTTTCAACTCTCCAATCTTTGAATATTAATTCAACAAAAGATTCAATATATTTTCAATTTGAACCGATTACAGTTACTGTTGACCGATTCGAATTAAATTTAAAGAAATCTCCTTTTTCAATAGATAAAATAAAAAATCAAAATTATGAAAAAAATGTTTCAATTAATGATTTTCTTAACTCATCAGCAGGAGTTTTTAATCAAAATGAAAATAATTTTGCACAAGATTTAAGAGTATCTATTAGAGGTTTTGGCGCAAGATCATCTTTTGGAATTAGAGGAATAAAAATATTGGTTGATGGGATTCCTGAGTCAACTCCAGATGGACAAACCCAAGTAGATAATATAGATATGGGATTTATTGAAAATATTGAGATAATTAAAGGTTTAGTTTCATCTCAATATGGAAATTCTTCAGGTGGTGTCATAAGTTTAACTTCAAGTGAAATTGATGATAATTTATTTTTAGAGACCAGATATCTGATAGGCAGTTATGGGTTAAATCAAATTCAAATTAAAACTAGTAAAAAATTTAATAAAAGTAATTATTTATTGAGTTTTTCAAGGAACCAAGGAAATGGATTTAGAGAACATAGTAAATTTTTATCAAATATTTTTAATGCTAAAATGAATTGGTTTGTTTCGGAAAAATTAAAACTTCTATTTTTATATAATTATTCAAATAGCCCAATTGCAGAGGATCCAGGTGCATTATCACTTGAAAATTTAAATTTAAATTGGAAAGGAGCTAGAGATAAAAATCTTTTGTTTGATTCAGGCGAAAAGGTAAAACAAAGCAAAATAGGACTTTTACTCGAACGAAAATTTAACGAAAATCAAATCTATAAATTTAAAACCTATTATATATCAAGAAGTTTTAGCAACCGTTTACCTTTTCAAAATGGTGGACAAGTTGAATTTTTAAGAAATTTTTTTGGGTTGAGTAATTTATTATTATTAAGAGAAAATTTATTTGGTTTTTCATCTAATTTATCAATTGGTTTAGATATTGAATCACAAATTGATCTTAGAAACAGATATGATAATCTAAATGGAAATAGAGGAGATAAAGTATTTCAACAAGATGAAATTTTTCTCAATCAAGCTTTTTTTATTGAGCAAAAAGTTGATCTTTCAAAAAAAATAGATTTCATTTTAGGAGCTCGCTATGATAATAACATCATAAAGGCAATTGATAAATTTTTTGATGATGGAAATTCCTCAGGAAATATACACTTATCTAATCTTAGTCCAAAAATTGCTTTTGTTTTTTCACATGATAATAAAACCTTATTTTTAAATATTGCAAGTAATTTTGAAACTCCTACACTTAATGAATTTTCAAATAATCCTAATTTATCAGGTGGATTTAATCAAGAACTTAGTCCGCAATTTTCGAGACAAATAGAGTTTGGAATTAGAAGTTTTAAAAAAAATTTTTTATATAATTTTTCATTATTTTTCATTGATATAGAAAATGAATTTGTTCCTTATGAGATTGATGGTTTAAGTGGGAAGACATTTTATAGAAATTCTGGAAGCTCTGAGAGAAATGGATTTGAATTAAGTTGTACTTTTAAATTTTGGAAATCATTAAAATTTTATAGTGCGTATACTTTTTCAGATTTTAGATATAAAAAATTTATTGTTGATTATAATGATTATAGTGGAAAATATACACCAGGAATCCCAAAACATTTTTTATATAGTGAAATTTTCACTGAAAATGAAAATAAAATGAATATTAAAATAATTTTTAGATTTAGTGATAAAATTTATTTAAATGATTCAAATTCAAATCTTTCTGATTCGTTTCAAATATTAGATTTAAGACTTTTTAAGAAATTCAATATAAATGAAAATAAAATAAATTTATTCTTTGGAATTAATAATTTATCAAATGAGAAATATTTTTCTAATATAAGAATTAATGCATGGGGAGGAAGATTTTTTGAGACAGCACCTTTGAGAAATTTTTATATAGGAACAGAAATTAAAATCTAATCATTAGGTTTGATAAATTTTAAAAGATATCTGTCCATTTTATATCTTCCAACATCAAATCCTGAAGTTGAATAATCATCTTTGGGGTTTCTTAGAATATTGGATTCATCAAGTAATTTAAAACCACTAGATTCGAATTCATCAATAACAACTTTTTTATTTAACCTATGATTTGATTCATCCCAACCTGATTTATTAGTAGCTACTTCAATTATACCAACAATTCCATTTGGTTTAATAATATTGTATAAATGGGAAAGAAATTCATCTCTTGGTGGTTTATTATCATGATAATTTCTAACACATATAACAACATCAATCAAATTTTTTGGAACGTCATTTAATTTCCTAAAAACATTTACATTTGATAGGTTAGCTTTTTTAATTCTTTTTTTTATTGTTTTTCTTAGGTCATATGGCATATCACCACCACCATGTGTATTTAAAATACATATGACTTGACCATTATTTTTGACAATTCTTGATAAAAGATGTGTATTATAACCGCTTCCTGGATCAATATCAGCGACTATCATATCTTCTTTTATTCCAAGAAACGAATAGACTTCCAGTGCTTTTCTAAACGAATCTTGTTTTTTTTCATAATTAGGTCTAGTATTGTCATTTAGAATTGAATAATTTATTTCATGTTTATTTTCATTAGAAAATAGGAAAGTGAAAAATAAAAAAAATATTAATTTTTTAATCATTTGTGTCGATAAACAATTCGACCTCTTGTCAAATCATATGGGGACATCTCAAGTGTAACTGTGTCGCCAGGGAGAATTTTAATAAAAAATTTTCTCATTTTACCTGAAACATATGCTAAAACTTCATGTTGTTTTTCACCAATTTCAATTTCAACTCTAAACATTGAGTTTGGTAAAGCTTCTTTGATTGTTCCATCAATTGACAATGGTTTTTCTTTAGCCAATGATAACCTCTATTTAATTGCGGGACCGACGAGACTCGAACTCGCGACCTCCGGCGTGACAGGCCGGCGTTCTAACCAACTGAACTACGATCCCATAAAAAATTTACTTTCTAATTAATATTGATAACGGAATCACAATTAAATAACCAATAAACAACATTATAGGAGCAAGAGTTAGAGACTGAAAACTATTCACTTCACCAGTTTTCATGAAAATATACCCAAATATTATTAATCCTAATCCACAAAAAAATAAAATATAGTTTATTTTTTTAAATGACCAATTTTCAAATTTGCTTTCCCTAGATGTCTTTTTGTTTTTTTCCACAAGGTCAGTAATATACAATTAAGATACAAATTGAAACAATTCAATTTTGTTTTATTTTAAAAATAAGATTGTGGTACCAACATTATAAGAATTAAATTTATTACTTCTAATAGTTATGTATTTAAAAGAAAAACAAAACAAAACTGAAATTGTTGGATTTATTTTTTCATTGATTATAATGTCAACTGTTGCTTTTTATTCGTTAGTTGTATTCTGGCCTTTAAATAACAAAGTTGAATCAATTAATTTTGAAGTTAAAAAGGGTGCTTCCTTAAAAGAAATTGCTGAAGATTTAATTAAAAAAAATATAATAGAAGATTCTCAAACTTTTGTACTGGCAGCTACTATGATGGGTCATGAAAAAAGTATTAGAGCTGGTATTTTTTCAATTAGAGATTTTAATTCGAACTATAATTTGATTACTCAACTGGTTAAAGGAAATCCAGTTTTAGAAAAAATTACTCTTCCCGAAGGTCTTACGATTAATCAAATATCAAATTTGCTCGAAAAAAAATTAAATATAGAAAAACAAGGGTTTCTAGATTTATGCAATGATCAAAAATTTATAAAATCTTTTGGTATTAAAGCGCCATCATTAGAAGGGTTTCTATTTCCTGAAACTTATTATTTCCAAAAAAACGAAAATCCTTCTGTAATTATAAGTAAAATGATAAAAGAATATAAAATATTCTTTAAACAAAAAATTGCATATAGATTAAAAGAAATTAATTTTACTGAGCTAGAATTATTAACTTTAGCATCAATAATTGAAGGGGAAGCTTTGTATGATGTAGAAAGAACTACTATTAGTTCAGTTTATCATAATAGATTAAATAAAAATATGAGACTTCAAGCTGATCCAACAATTCAATATATTATAGATGATGGGCCAAGAAGGCTTTATAATAGAGATTTAAAAATTTCCTCACCTTATAATACTTATCTAAATAAAGGGTTACCCCCAGGACCAATTAATAATCCTGGTAGAGAATCAATGATAGCAGTATTAGAGCCAGAAAATACTGATTTCCTTTTTTTTGTTGCTGATGGTAGGGGGTATCATGTTTTTACTAGAAATGAATCCGAACATAATACTGCAAAGAAACGTTTTAAAGAATTTAGAAAATCAATGAAACAAATGAAAAATTAATTATGAAAAAATTTATTTTAAATGAAGTGCAAAAAAAAGCTGTTGAATCTGTTGATAGACCATCGTTGATTTTTGCGGGAGCGGGCACTGGCAAAACAAGAGTTTTAACACATAAAATTGCCTATTTAATTAATGAAAAAGGATACAATCCCAAAGAAATTCTAGCTGTTACCTTTACAAATAAAGCAGCTCAGGAAATGCAAAATAGAGTTAAACTAATCATTGGTGATAATATTAAATCACCCAATATTGGAACATTTCATTCAATATGTGCAAGATTTTTAAGAGAAGAAATTAATTTGCTTGGATTCACTTCTAATTTTGCAATTTATGATACCGCTGATCAAGATATGTTAATCAAATCAATTATTAATTCAAAAAAAATATCGACTAATGGTATAACTGTTCCTAGTTTTCGATCTCAAATCAGTTACTATAAAAGTAAATTAATTAATCCAATTAGTTTTTTAGAAAAAAGTAATAACCCTTTTGATGTAAGTTTATTTTAAATTTTTCCACAATATATGAAAGAATTAAAGGAAAACAATGCAGTCGATTTTTCAGATTTATTACTTTTTCCTTTAGAGATTTTTAAGAACTTTCCTGAAACACTATCAAAATATCAAAATAAATTTAAATATATTTTGGTAGATGAATATCAAGATACAAATGAACCGCAATTTCATTTTATTAAATATCTTGCTGAAAAACACAAAAATATTACTGTTGTTGGAGATGATGATCAATCTATTTATGGTTGGAGAGGAGCTGATATTTCTAATATATTAAACTTTGAAAAAACATTTCCAAAATGCGATGTTTTTAAATTAGAACAAAATTATAGATCGTCAGGTAATATTCTTGCAGTTGCTACTAATGTAGTTGAAAATAATAAGGTGAGATCAAAAAAAACATTGTGGACTGAAAAGGAAAATGGTGAGAAGATTGGTTTAATGGAAACTTTTGATGAGCTTGAGGAAATTGATGGTGTAATTGAGCTTATCCAAAAGGAAATTCATCAAAATAAAAGATCTTTCAGTGATTTTGTTATTCTATATAGAACCAATGCACAAAGTAGAGCAATTGAGGACGGATTAAGAAGAAAAGCTATATCGTATGAGATTGTAGGTGGAATCAAATTTTATGAAAGAAAAGAAATCAAAGATTTATTAGCTTACTTACGAGTTCTTGTAAATCCATCTGATACAATTAGTTTAAAAAGAATAATGAATTTTCCCCCTAGGGGAATTGGAGCAAAAACAATTGAAAAATGTGAAAATTTAGCGGAAATTAAAAATTTACCTCTACTAGAAATATTGAATATACCTGAAGAAATGAATTTAAAAGGTCAACAAGCAGCAGGCTTAATACAATTTCATCAAATTATAAAAAAATATTCTGAACTTCAAAGTAAGCTTGATGCATCTGAATTAATTTCTGTTCTTGTCGAAGAACTTGGTTTGATAAAATTTTATAATGAACAAAATACTGAAGACTCAAAAGAGAGATATAGAAACATTCAAGAATTATTAACAACTATAAATCAATTTTGTGAAAAAAATATTGATTCAACAATTAGTGAATTTTTAGAAGAGGTTTCATTATTAACAAGTATAGACTCATGGAATGATTCAACTAATCACATTACCTTGATGACTGTCCACAGCGCAAAAGGACTTGAATTCCCTATAGTTTTTATAACTGGTTTAGAAGATGGTTTATTTCCAATTTCAAATTCTTTTGATGATTCTAAAAAGATGGAAGAGGAGAGACGATTGTTTTATGTTGCAATTACTAGAGCTGAGGAAAAAGCATTTCTTCATTATGCAACTAATAGAAGACGTTCAAGTGGTGCATCAGGTTTAGGTCAACCATCAAGGTTTGTAAATGAAATATCTAGTAATTTTATTGAAAGATTAAATTTTCAATCTGCGATGACAAGAAGATTAGTTAAAGAAAAAAATTCAGATAAATACAAATTGAAATATGTAAGAACAATTACATCATTTAATGAATTTGAAAGAGGTGATAAAGTAGAACACCCAATATTTGGTAAAGGAATGATTTTAGCAGTTGATGGCTCAGGTGACAATCAAAAAATCACTGTTGTTTTTCAGGGTAATATTGAAAAAAGATTAATTGGAAAATATGCAAATTTAAAACCTCTAAAATAAATTTTGAAAAAAAAACATCATTTCATCAATATCATCCTTCCACTGTCTTTAATCTTTTCAAAGTTAATTGCTATCGAAAATTCAAATATATGGAATGTTGAAAATAAAATTTATCTATTAAAACAAATTTCTAATAACAATCTCGCTTATGAATCATATGAAAGAATAATTGATTCAATCGTATCAAATGAGATACCAATAGATTATATCAAACAAATTTTATTTGACCATAGAATTAAATTTGATAATGAAATAATTAAAAGATTTGAAAATCAGCCTGAAAAGCTTTCTTATGAAAAATATAAAAAGATTTTTATTACGAATAATAGAATTAAAAATGG
>MDTG01284033.1_pt1 | contig 11899 bp, 9 predicted proteins | sample 811421 | NCBI WGS metagenome assembly MDTG01 (sample SAMN05326645, study PRJNA326480) | marine metagenome | isolation source: seawater | place: Pacific Ocean: South East | collected 2011 | reverse complement strand
TTTCATATTATATATACCTAAATATATTTTTAATGAAAATAAATTACAGACCAGATATAGATGGCTTGCGAGCTCTTGCAGTTTTATCTGTAGTTTTTTTTCATGCTGAATTTTCATATAATGAAAAAGTCATTTTTCCAGGAGGATTTTTAGGTGTTGATATTTTTTTCGTAATATCAGGATATTTAATCACTTCATTAATACTTAAGGAGATTAAAATCCGATCAAATTTTAATTTTCTAAATTTTTATGAGAGACGCTCCAGACGTATTTTGCCTTGTTTAATTGTAGTTATATTAACCACATTAATCTTTGGTTTTTTCTTCCTTTCTAGTGCTGAGTATGTAGAACTAAACAAGTCTGTATTATCAGCTCTTTTATTTGTATCGAACTTTTATTTTTATTTTGCAGAGCTTAGTTATAACCATGATCTATCAATGCTTAAACCATTGTTACATACATGGTCTCTTTCTATTGAGGAGCAATTTTATATTTTTTTCCCTTTAACAGTATGGGCAATTTATAGGTTCTTAAAATTAAAATTAATAAACTTTTTGTTTATAGTTTTTTTAATATCTTTATCTTTATCTCTGTATGGAAATATTTACCATCCACATATTTCTTTTTTTTTAATACCAACAAGAGCATGGGAATTATTGGCTGGTGCTTTGATTGCACAAATAAAAACTGATGATTATCAAAAAATAAAAATCAATAGTAATTTTTTTAAAAACTTTATTTATTTGATTTTTATGGCTTTGATATTTTATTCAATTTTATACTATGACGACAAATTCCTAAATAAATCTTTATTTATTTTAATATCTGTAATCTCTTCATCTTATTTGATATACATGGAGGATAGTAAAATTTTTGTAAGAAGAATTTTAGATAATAGTTATATAGTAAAAATTGGGCTCATATCCTACTCTGTTTACTTGTGGCATTTTCCTATTTTTGCAATAGCTCGAGCCAATGATTATATAGGTTTGAAAAATTTAATTCAGGATGGACTCGTAATTCGCACTACTGAGGATGGTGATTCATTTTTAAAAATAATACTAATCGTTACAACGTTGATTATCTCATTTTTTAGTTATTTATATGTAGAAAAATATTTTAGGAATTTTAGTAAAATAAGCTCGAAAAAATTTTTTCAAATTTTACTTTTATCTTTAACACTTATATTCATTTTCTCATCATATGTTATCTCCATTAATGGTTTCAAATTTGGTAAAAAATTTAAAATTGACAATTATATCCTCGATAATACTTATATTAAAAATCAAATTAATGAACAAAGAGAACTAAATTTAGATAGAACATTTACGTTATCAGACAAAGAGAAGGTAATGGTAATTGGAAATTCTCATGGAATTGACTTCTTTCATATGTTTTTCTTTAACAAGGATCTCTACAAAAACAAAGAATTCGTAATTTATGGTACACAAATAAGGTGTTTGTTAAGAAATTTAAAAAATGAAGCCTTGGATAATCCTGAGTGTCTTAAACCTCATAAAAGACAGGATAATAATATTAATATCGATAATTTTAATAAAGCGGACACTATAATATTGGCAACTAGATGGCACGATATGTACGACTGGTATGCCATAGAACATCTAGCCAATTATTTAAAAGATAAAAATAAAAAAATCTTTATAGTTAATAATTTTCCTGAATTTTATGTTTACGAAAGCAGAAAGGGCAATGTTATAGACTCATATGTTCAAAGAAACTTTTTTAGAATTAAATCAATTGAAAATATAAGAGAAAAACTTGAAATTATGGCTTATGAGAATATTTATCCATCTGTATTTAATATTAAAAAAGAGGTAATTGCATTTGCGAATAAGACAAACATAAAGATATTTGATCCTTTTGATTTTATGTGTGATTTAAATAATAAAAGGTGTGATTTCTTAACAGATAATGGGGAAAAAATATATTATGATTATGGACATTTTACTATAGAAGGAGCTAAATACTTTGGAAAAAAAATGTATAACGAGGGCTGGTTTAAATAACTAAATGTATGAAGAAAATATTTGAGCTTAATCAATTATCTACAATATTAAAAAAAAAAAGAAAAAATAAAAAAATCGTACTATGTCATGGAGTTTTTGATATTTTACATTTAGGCCACATTGAACATTTTAAATCATCTAAATCCTTTGGCGATATTTTGGTTGTTACAGTAACCAGTGATAAGTTTGTAAAAAAAGGACCAAACCGACCTTTCTTCAATATGAAAGAAAGGTTAAAAGCGTTAGAAGCTATTGAATTTATTGATTATATTTCTGCTAGTGAATTTGAGACTTCTAAAGAAGTTCTAGAAAAAATTAAACCAGATATTTACTGCAAAGGTAAAGATTATAAAAATACAAAAAATGATTTTACTGGACAAATTTTAAATGAAATTAAAACTATAAAGAAATTTGGGGGAAAAATTCAATATACTAATGACAAATTATTTAGTTCAAGCAAAATAATTAATAGTAGTGGATCAATTTTTGACGAAGAACAAGTAAAATTTTTAGATAAAATTAAATCTAATTTTCATTTTAACAAAATTAGAAATGTAATTGAAAGTCTTAAAAATTTAAGAATATTGGTTATAGGAGAAATTATTGTAGACCAATATAATTTTTGCAAAGTCGTTGGAAAATCTGGAAAAGAACCTGTTCTTACTTTTCAAAAATTAGAAACAGAAAAATATTTAGGTGGAGCAGGAGCAATAGCAAATCATTTAGCGAATTTTTCTAAAAAAGTAACAATTTTTTCAACAATAGGTGAAAAATTAGATCATCTAAGTTTTATAAAAAAAAAGTTAAATAAAAATATAAAATATAATTTTATTAAAAAAAATAATTCACCAACAATTCTCAAAGAAAAATATGTTCAAAAAATGGATAATAGAAAAGTATTTAGCACTTATACTTTTAATGATGATCCACTAAACGAAATTCAAAAAAAAAATGTATTAAAATTTATTAAAAAAAATGTAAAAAATTTTGACTTAGTTATAGTTTCTGATTATAGCCATGGATTTTTATCTAAAGATACTGCTAATAGAATATCAAAATTATCCCGTTTTTTATCTGTCAATTGCCAAATAAATTCTGCGAATATTAATTCCCATACTCTTAAAAAATATAAGAATTATGAATTATTAATCATAAATGAGGGTGAACTTAGACATGAATTGAGAAATAATTCTGATGATATAAAAAAATTAATAAGATTAATATCTAACCAACTTAAAATTAAAAATGTAATTGTTACACAAGGTTCTTTAGGTGCAACATATTATAATAAAAAACAAAATAAATTTTATATTGCTCCAGCGTTTGCATCTAAAGTTATCGATAAAGTTGGTGCTGGTGATGCTATGCTAGCAATCTCATCGCTCTGCTTAAAAAAAAATTTAGATAAAAATCTTTTACTTTTAATAAGTTCTTTAGCCGCCTCACAAGTTGTAGAGAATATAGGAAATAGTAAAAATGTGGATAAAAAAGAAATCTTAAAAAGCATAAATTATATTTTAAAATAATGAAAAAAATTTTAATTATAGGTAGCAATTCGTTTTCAGGTTCACATATGGTTAATTATTTTCTTAAAAGAGGATATTATGTCATTGGTATAAGCAGATCATCTTTAGATAAATTATACTTACCTTTTAATTCAAAAGATAAAAATTTTAAATTTTATAGGCTCGATCTAAATAAACATAATAAAGAAGTAGTTAATGTTATAAAAAAAAATAAACCAATTTATATTTTGAATTATGCAGCTCAAGGAATGGTTAATGAAAGTTGGTTTACACCATTAGATTGGTATCAAACTAATACAATTTCAAATATTAAACTAGTTGAGGAAATTAAGAGATTTAAATTTATAAAAAAATTTTTGCAGTTTTCTACACCTGAGGTTTACGGAAATACAGAAAATGTAATATTTGAAAATGAGCCATTTAATCCTACAACACCTTATGCAATATCTAGATCAGCTTGTGACTATCATTTATTAAAAATATCAAAATACTTTAAATTTCCAGTTGTGATAACAAGAACTGCAAATGTTTATGGTCCTTACCAAAAATTGTACAGAATCGTACCAAAAACTATGATGATGATAAAAAAAAATAAAAAAATTGTGGTACATGGAAAAGGACTATCTTCTAGATCATTTATACATATTGATGATGTCTGCAATGCAACTAACAAAGTACTGAAAAAAGGTAGGATTGGTCATAGTTATCATATTTCTACAAATTCCTATATTACAATTAAAGATTTGGTTAAAAAAATTAATAAATTAATGAATGTGAAAAACATGTATTCTTTTTCTGATGATAGAATAGGAAAAGATCATAGATACCATCTTTCATCAAATAAATTAAAAAATGAGACTAAATGGTCAAGTAAAATAAAAATTGAAAAAGGTTTAGCGGATACTTTGGATTGGATTAATTCAAATTACAAATATCTTAAAAAGGAAAAGCTAATATATGAACATAAAAAATAATAAAAAAATATTGATACTTGGTGGAGGCGGATATGTTGGATCACATTTGTCAAATTATTTAGTCTCAAAAGGATATGTTGTAACAGTTTTAGATACTTTCTGGTTTGGAAATAGATTATTTAAAAAAAAAAACTTAAAGATTGTTAAAGCAGATATTAGAGATCTAAAAAAAATATCTTTTAAGAATTATTATTCGATTATACATCTTGCAAATATTGCTAATGATCCAAGTGTGGAGCTAAATCCGACTTTATCGTGGGATGTTAATGTTTTTGCTTCATATGAAATTATAAAAAAAGCAATTAAAGAAAATGTAAAAAAATTTATATATGCCAGTTCAGGAAGTGTTTATGGGATAAAAAAAGAAAAATTTGTAACAGAGGATTTAGATTTAAAGCCAATTTCTATTTATAATAGAACAAAAATGATAGCCGAAAGAGTATTTTCCAGCTTTTCTGATAAGATAAAGATTTATTCAATAAGACCCGCAACTGTTTGTGGAATTTCACCAAGAATGAGACTTGATGTGACTGTAAATTTATTAACTTTTAAGGCTTTAAAATATGGCGAGATGACTTTATTTGGTGGGGATCAAATTAGACCAAATATAAATATAAATGACATGTCTAGAGTATACGAATTTATTTTGAAAAAAAAAATTGATCCAGGATTTTATAATGCTGGATTTGAAAACTTAACTATAAAGCAAATTGCAAAAAAAATTCAAAAAAAAATACCATCAAAAATAAATATTAAGAAAGTTTTCGATCAAAGATCTTACAGACAATGCTCCGATAAATTACTTGGAGTTGGATTTGTAAGAAAGTATGGCGTAGATGACGCTATAGACGAAATTATATCTAGTTTTAATAATGGAAAAGTAAAGGACAATCCATCTTTTTATACCGTTAAATGGCTTAAAAAATTAAAAGTGCTTTAAGATGAAACCTTATTTAACCTATTACAAAAAAAATAAAATAATACCAGTTATCAAAGTTAATAATAAAAATACAAAGATATTAGATAAACAGAGAAGCAATCTTTTTGATCAATTAAAAATTGATAAACGACTATTTTATAATTCAGAAGTTTTAGAGGTAGGTCCAGGAACTGGATATAATGCTAATTATTTGATAAATTGTGGTGTAAAAAAAATAACATTAGTAGACGGCAATAAATCGTCAATTGAATCTGTTAAGAAAACCTTAAAAAAAAAAAAATCAACACAGTATAAGATTTTGCAAAATGATTTTCTTGATTTAAGGTTAAAAAAAAAATTTGATTTTGTTATATGCGAAAATGTAATTTCTGGTGTAAAAAACCCTGAAAAATTTTTTAGAAAACTTTCTTCATTAGTTTCTGACAATGGATATTTACTAATTAATTGTAGTGATAATATTTCTTTGTTTTCTGAAAAAATAAGAGGAGTGATAGCTTATCTATTGATAGATGTAAATAAATTGAATAATTCAAGCTTTAAAATAAAAACAAAATTTTTATCAAAAGTTTTTGCATCTCACTTAAAATCTTTAGGTAGAAATACAAGAGCTATAGATGACTGGGTTCAAGACGTACTTTTGTATGAATATTGGTGGAGAAAAAAAAGTTATTTTTCTCTATATTCAGCCATTAATACAGTTAAAGATAAATTTAATTTTTATTCTTCTTCTCCCTTTTGTTTTACAAGTTATTCTTGGTACAAAAATACTAAATTTAGTTTAAATGATCATACACTTAATGAATTTTTAAAAATACAGCAAAATTTTTTTGATATCAGATCAAAAAATATATATTTTTCTAAGAAAGAAAATAAGAATTTTAATAACCTTGTAAATAAAGCATGTAAATGTATTTATTCACTAAAGTACGAAAATTTAAATAATTTGTTGTCAATATTGTATAAGTTCAAAAAATTTGTATCAAAATATGAAAAAAATAATTTAACTGTTAACTCTTTAAATCAAGTGATTGTCATATTAAGTGATTACAAAAAGAGGAAAAAAATTGACATAAGAAAAGTAGAGAAATTAAAATCATGGTGGGGTTACGCCACTCAATATATTGTATTTAAAAAAAAATGAAAAAAAATTTAAACTCATTAGAAAGATGTAAAAATTATAGAAAAAAAATCTTGCATCTATCTCAAAAGGTTTCAGCACTACATATTGGTGGTTCTTTTTCAAGTGTGGAAATCATAGATGCAATATTTAATAATCTAAAAAAAAAAAATGATAAATTTATCTTATCAAAGGGACATGCTGGCATCCTTCAGTATGTGGTACTAAATGATCATGGATTAATATCCGATAAAACATTGTTTAATTACTGCACTAAAGATGGAATTTTAGGTGTTCACCCAGATTATGGTAATCCTGGTATTGAGGCATCTACTGGTTCCTTGGGTCATGGCTTAGCCATTGCTGCAGGATTAGCCTATAGTGATAAAAAAAAAGATATATATGTATTATTAAGTGATGGAGAGCTGCAAGAAGGTTCTGTTTGGGAAGCTTCACTTCTTATTTCATCATTAAAGATAAACAACATCGTAATTGTAATTGATAATAATGGATTACAAAGCTCAACATGGGCTAAAGATACACACCCCACATTAAATCCTATTCAAAAAAAGTTTTCATCTTTTGGTTGGGATTCGAAAACATGCAATGGTCATAAAAGTTTAGAAATTATAAATAAAATAAAACAAAGAAGTAAAAAAAAACCTTTTGCTCTAATAGCAAACACCTATAAAGGATATCCCATTTCATTTATGAAGAACCACCCAATCTGGCATTATAGGTCTCCTACAAAAAAAGAATATTTGAAAGCTTTGAAAGAACTGGGGTGAATGAGAAACCAATTTGCAAAATCGATTTTTGAGATTTCAAAAAAAGATAAAAGAGTACATGTTGTTGTCGCTGACATTTCTCCAGCTGGTAAGATGAAAGATTTTCAAAAAAAATTTCCTAAACGGTTTATTAACACAGGTGTAGCTGAGCAATCAATGATTGGAATGGCGGCAGGTCTTGCAATGAATAAAAAAAAGGTATTCGCTTACACTATATCAACATTCTCTCTTTATAGACCTTTTGAAATGATAAGAGTAGATTTATGCTATCAAAATTTACCTGTTTGTGTTGTAGGCATGGGAGCCGGAACCATATACGCAAATCTAGGTGCAACCCATTTAACCCAGGAGGATATTTCAGTAGCGCGTTCAATTCCAAACTTAAATGTTGTTTGCCCTTCTGATCCTTATGAGTTAGATCAGGCAGTTAGATATTTTTGTAAATCTTCCAAAGGACCAATGTATCTTAGAATTGGAAAAACAGGCGAGCCAAATTATAATTTTAGGGAGACTGAATTATGGAAATTTGGAAAATTAAGAAAGATTAAAAAAGGTAAAGATTTATGTTTTTTATCTTTTGGCCCGATAATGAAAATGGTATTAAGTATTTCGAGAAAACTAGAGGCGGTAAATAGAAGCTCAGAAATATATAGCTGTCATACACTTAAACCATTTGATAATATAAGACTAAAAAAAATATTTAATAATTTTAAAAATATTGTTATCTTGGAAGATCATTCTTATATCGGAGGCCTTTCTAGCATTGTTAAACAATTAGCATATGAAAATAATTATTCTGGAAAAATCCATTCATATAGCTTAAAAGATGAATTTTTACATTCTTATAGCAATCAAAATGATTTGTTAAAAAAGCATGGATTGGATGAAATTAAAATAATAAATCAATTAAAAAAAATTTAAAAAAAATGACAAAACTAAAAAATTTTATCACTGAACTACATCAGTCAACAAAGAGAGATTTTTTATCTAGAATGAATGATAATAAAATAGAGTGTATGAAGGTAGCAAAAAAATTTGGTAAAGAATATTGGGATGGTGATAGAAGATTTGGCTATGGAGGATATAAGCTTCTACCTGGGAGATGGAAGCCTTTAGCTGAAAAATTAATAAATCAATATAATTTGGATAATAATTCAAAAATACTGGATGTAGGTTGTGGAAAAGCTTTTCTTCTTTATGAAATAAAAAATATTTTACCAGATATTCGTATTTTAGGATTAGATATTTCTGAACATGCAATTAAAGAAGCTCCAGAAAATATTACAGAAAATTTGAGAGTATTTGATGCAAGAAAAAAGCTTCCTTTTAAAGATAAAGAATTTGATTTGGTAATAAGCATAAACACACTTCACAATTTTAAAATTCATGATCTAAAAACGTCACTATCAGAATGTGAAAGAGTCGGGAAAAAAAAATATTTAGTTGTTGAGGGTTATAGAAATGAAGATGAATTATTTAATTTGCAGTGCTGGGCATTGACATGCGAATCTTTTTTCTCAGAAGATGAATGGAAATGGATTTTTCACCAATTTGGTTATAAAGGAGACTATGAGTTCATATACTTTTAGTAGGAATTTTAAAGCAGCAGTTTTAATTAAGCAAAAACAATCTTTAAAAATTATGAATATAAAAATGCCTACATATTTAGACCAACATCAAGTTTTAGTTAAAATTATTTATACTGGAATTTGCGGCTCCCAGATTGGCGAAATTGATGGAGTTAAAGGTAAAGATAACTATCTCCCACATCTTCTGGGTCATGAAGGTTCTGCTGAAGTAATAAAAATTGGACCTAAAGTAAAAAGTTTAAGAAAAGGCGATTATGTAACCCTACATTGGAAACCAAATGATATAAAAAATGCAAAACCTTACGTTTATAGTGATGGAAAAAATTCAATCAATTCTGGTAATGTAACTTCATTTTCCGAATACTCAGTAGTTTCTGAAAATAGATTGACAAAAATATCAAAAAAAATTGCTCTCAATAAAATTTCTGCTTTGCTTGGATGCTGTTTATTAACTGGATTCGGAGTTGTTAAAAACGATTTAAAAGTCAAAAAGACAGATAAAGTTGCTATCTTTGGAGTTGGCGGCCTTGGACTAGCTAATATAATTTATTTAAAAAAAATAGGTGTTAGAGTAATTTTATCTATAGATATTGATGAACAAAAGTTAAAAAAAGCAAAAACACTGGGATCAAATTTTAGTTTTAATTTAAAAAAAGAAGAAAAAAAATTACTAAAAAAAAAGATTCAAGAACTCGGAATTAATAAAATCATAGAAAATACAGGTTCAACATCCAATATAGAATATGCATATGAAAGTATTTCCTCAAAAGGAACATTATGTTTAGTTGGAGTTCCTCCGTATAATAAAAAAATAAAAATTCACACTCTGCAAATTCATTTCGGCAAGCGAATTATTGGTTCTCATGGTGGAACTACCAATCCTAAGAAAGATATTAATTATTATTTAAAAAAATTCAAAAAAAATAATTTTCGTGAACTAAAACCATTAATAGCTAAGGTGGGCAAATTAAATTTGATTAACAAAGCAATAAAAGAAATTAAAAGTGCTAAAATTAACGGCAGATATTTGATCAGATTGTAAAAATTTATATTGTTATGAAATATATATATTTTTTTATTGGAAACGGTAGAGATGGAACTAATTCACTGGCATCAATTGCAGAGGATATAAAATCATTAAACGAAGCAAAATTTAAGGTGAACCACGAATATTGTGTAAAAGAAATATATAATAATTTTAATTATTTTTATGATGATAAAAAAGAGTTAAAATTACGAACATCAAAAGTATTAAATAAATTTGTTCCAGGTAATATTTATGTTGGAAACGGATATACACTTATACTAAAAGAATTAAAAAAAAAGTTTGGTTCAAAATTAAAAATTTTATATATTAAAAGACAATTTAAAGATTGGCTAGTTTCATTTAAAAGAAATGTAAAATTTTACCCGCAAAAGCACGGAAACTATTCGAAAAAAATTGATGCAGAAATATTTAGAGTGGCTGCTTGGCATTTTAATGAAATCTCGATACAGGAATGGAATAAGCTCAGCTTAAATAAAAAATTAAGATGGTATTATAAAAAAAATTTTGATTTAATAAAAACTTCTAAAATAAGAAAAAAAAAATTAATTGTAATAAAAACAGAATCTTTAAATAATATTAATACTTTAAAAAAAATTACCGAATTCATTAACAAATCTTTCATTTCACCTCGTAATTCAAATCATGTAAATATTTCAAAAATTGATTATGCAAAATTAGAAGACTTTGAAAAAAAAATTGTTGGATCTTTTTACTCAAGATTTGATTACTTAAAAGCAGCTAAAAATCCAATTTATGGAGCAGACTTTTTTAATAGTAAAGTTTTTGTTGGCTTTAAAAATAGGAATACATTTATTCATAGTCAAGTAAATTTGAAACAATTAAATTACATAAAAAAAAAGTATCTTAAATATTTAAAATTAATAAAAGAATATGAAAAAGATTAATTGGCCAATATGGCCCAAATATAGCTTGTCAGATCAAAAAAGTGTTCAAAAAGTTGTTTCTAGCAATAGACTTTTTGCTGGAAAAAAAGTTTTAAATTTTGAAAACAAATTCAGAAATTTTACTAAGTCTAAATATGCTATTGGTGTTGGAAATGCCACGCAGGGTTTGCATTTAGCCCTTGCTGCTTTGAATATAGGAAAAGGTGATGAGATTATAACAACTCCCTTTTCATTTATATCCTCTGCTTCATGTATTTTAATGCAAAATGCGGTTCCCATATTTGTAGATTGCGCAACCGACACATTGAGTCCAAACATTGATGCAATTGAGGATAAAATCACGAAAAGAACTAAGGCTATAATTTTAGTCTATCCATTTGGTTATGCTATAAGAGCCGATAGGATAAAAAATTTATCAAAAAAATATAATTTGTATTTTGTTGAAGATGCCTCTCATGCTCATGGTATGTTTTATAAAAAAAAACATGCAGGTACTTTTGGGGATATTGGAGTATTAAGTTTACATCAAAGAAAATCACTAAGTGTAGGAGATGGAGGAATGATTTTAACAAACAATAAATTAATAGCTCAGAAATTACGCAAGCTGAGGTCATTTGGTCATGAAGAACTTAGTTATAATTATAGAATGACAGAATTTGCTGGAGCATTAGGATTAAATAGAATAAAAAATTTAAATAAAGAAAATAAAATTAGACAGAAAAATGCCAAAATATTAGATGAAAATTTGAAAGAGCATCCATTTATAAGGCTTATTAGACCAATTTCTTTTTCTATTTCAGTTTATCATAAATATCTACTTAGACTTAATACAAAATTGATAAAGTGTTCTCTAAAACAATTTTCTGAGCAAGTTCAAAAAAAAGGTATTCCTTTAAAAATAATAAATGAAAACAGGAATTGGGATTTGTTACACAGACATTCAATTTTTAATCCAAAAGTTAACCCTGCTCGGGGATTGCCTTGG
>MDTG01218903.1_pt1 | contig 11899 bp, 13 predicted proteins | sample 811421 | NCBI WGS metagenome assembly MDTG01 (sample SAMN05326645, study PRJNA326480) | marine metagenome | isolation source: seawater | place: Pacific Ocean: South East | collected 2011 | reverse complement strand
TCACGAGCCGCGGCCGGGCTCGATCACCCTCGATCCGGCGATCTCGTGCTGGTCGCCGACAAGGACCGGTGGTTCTGCCATGACTGGTGGATCGACGATGCCCGGGCCCCGGACTACCAGCGCACCGTCGACATCCATCGCAAGCCCGGCTACGACCCGCGGGAGCTCTTCGTCGACCCCGCGATCCGCTTCCCGAAGCTGGCGATCGGATCCCGACTCATTCGTCGCAAGCTTGGAATGCGAACCCTGCTCGACATCATCCCCACCGATGCCTCGCTGGTCCGTGGCTCCCATGGCCGCATCGACCAGGGATTGGGATGGGACGCGGTCCTGATCGCGGATGCGGCAGCCAATCTCGACGACGACTCCGACGGTCGGGTGCCCTGCACCGCGGTCCGGGACCTCGCCCTCACCACGATGTTCGGTTGAGAAACCAGTCTGAAGAACCAGTCTTGATCCCGCCTCTCCGGACGATTTTTTGGACTGATGAACGATCCATCGAACACGCCCGTCACGATGAGACGAAACGGCTTCTGCGGTGATTGCGGATATCCGGTCGCCGATGGCACCTGCCCGGAATGCGGCAAGGCCGCCGTTCCACGAATCACGATCATCGAGAAGAGCAGGACGCTGGGGAACGTCTTTCGCCTTCTTGCATTCTTCTGGGGCGGCGAAGCCGTTGCCTTCGTGCTGTCCGTGCTGCCGTCTTACATGAGCCTGGGCTTCGTCCCGGGAGGCGCCGTTCGTGGCTACCTCGGTTTCGTGGAAGTTGTTTTCCTGGCGGCCGGGCTCTGCGGCGGGCTGGCCTGCATCGCCTTAAGGAAGGGACCCTGGGCACTATCCTCGACGGCGAGGATGTTGCTTCGAATCGCCACCTTGGGCTTCTTTCTCGTCGCCTTGCGAAGATTGCTGGCCGTGCTTCTGCTCATGGAGCTGCACCTCGACTTCCTCCAGACCGCATGGTATTTCACGCAGTGGTCCGAATGGCCAGCCTGGATCCTCTCCGGCTTCGCCGTCGTGACGCTGCTCCGAGTCGTCGGGGTCTGCAGCGGGAGCGACCCGGGTGGTCGGGAGCGGCCCTTCCTGCGACATGCATGGATCCCATTCGCTCTTGTGCTGTCCCTGCCCATGGCCATGACCATCGCCTCCCTTTTACTCCCAATCGACGGCAGGGGAGAAGTCATGGGCCTGCTTCAACTTGGCCGGGTCGTCCAGATCCTGCTCATGATGATGGTGGTCGGGGGCATGATTCGCTGGAAGCGGATGCTGGACCGGGTTGCTGAACACCAAGGACCGATCGCCTCCTGAAAGTCGGCCGGCCGCAATGAGGAATCGCCCCCGCCCGGAATACCGGACGGGGGCGACATCGAATTCGATCCCAGGGAAATCAGCCCTTCCCGCCCTTCATCTTCGCGTTCTTTCTCATCTCCTTGAAGCTGGCCAGGACCGGCTGAGGACCGATGTAGCTGTTGTTGTTCTCCGGCGAGTACCGGCCATCGGTTTCGTAGGAACCCTTCAGGGCCTTGCCCTCCTCATCCAGGATGACGAGGTTGGGAATCCCCCGGCCCGCGTAGGCCCGCTTGATGTCCTTGCCGCCCGGCGCCTCGAAGGGAACGGCGTAGAAGGGCATCTTCGACTTCTTCATGTAGTCGTTCTGGGCCTTGGCCGTCCGATCGGATCCGACCATGATGACGACGAAGTCCTTCGCATCCTTGGTCTGATTGGCGAATGCCACCAGATCGGGCGTGAACCGAACACACGGACCGCACCAGCTGGCCGTGAAGTAGATGAGCACGTTCTTACGCCCCTCGAGGACCTTCGTGGTGTCGTGCTTCTTGCCGCTCATGTCGACGAGGGTGTCGCCGATCATCTCCGCGAGCTTGGCATGCTCCCCGGTCGGAGCCTTCGCCGCGGGGCGATCCTTGTCCTTGGCGGGAGCAGGCGCCTGGGCGTTGGTGGGCGCGGCGAAGCCGAGCAGAGTCGTGGTGGCGAGAGTCAGAATGACGTGACGCATGATGTGGTCTCCTGGTTGGACTCCTCACGGTAAACGCTGGCACCACGATTCCGGGGCGTCGATCATCGATTCTCCGACGATTTCGTTCCTACCGGGGCTGGCGGTCGGGGGATCGGGGCACGGTCTCACCCGACGGGCTCGGCAATCCGATCCCTGGAGTCCGGACCTTGGATCCCTCGGGGGGCTCGCACGAGCTCGCGGGCCTCGGGTTCCTCCCGGGCCCATTCGATCCATCGATCGACGGCCGCCTGCATCGTCTCGAGGTCCGGCGCCGTTCGGATCGCCTCCTTGAGGGGTTTCACGTGTCCCATCGACTTGCCGTACCAGCTGATGCGTTGACGCATGAGCTCCGCCGCAACCCGCGGTTCCTGGTGGGCGGCCGCCAGATCGATGTGTCGTCGCAGCGCGAAGAACTTCCGAGCGAGCGTCGGTTCCTGCATGCGCTCGATCAGTTCCGACCGCTCGGACTCGGGATGATCGCCCCGATCGAGACGAACGGCCGCGTCGGCCCTGCGAAACAGCCATGGGTTTCGAATTGCCGCCCGCGCAATCATCACCCCGGCGCAACCGGTGTGCCGCATCATCCGAACCGCGTCCTCCGGTTCGACGACATCACCGTTCCCGATCACGGGGATGTCCTTCACCGACTCGACGACATCTCGGATCGCGTCCCAGTTCGCCTGTCCCTTGAATCGCTGAACCGTGGTTCGACCGTGGACGGTGACCAGGGCGATCCCGGCCTTCTCCAGATCCCGGGCGAGGGCGGGACCGACGATCGAATCCTCGTCCCAACCCAGTCGGATCTTCGCGGTGACGGGGACCCTGCCTCCTCCGTGACGATCGACGACCGAGACGATCCGTTCCACGAGTCCGACCGTCGAGGGGCAGTCGCGCAGCAGCAGCGAGCCACCGTTCTTCTTGGCCACCTTGTCGACCGGACATCCCATGTTGATGTCGACGATGTCGGCGCCATGGTCGATCGCCCATGCCGCAGCCTCCGGCAGTGGATCGCTTGGAGACCCGTAGAGCTGCATTCCAAAGGGCTTGTCCCCGGGAGCCGTGGCGGCCAGGGACATCGACTTGCCGGTTCCCGCGAGGACCGCCCGGCTGTTCAGGAGGTCGGTGTAGGCGCAACCCACCCCTCCCAGTTCTCGACAGAGCAGCCTGAACGCCAGATCGGTGTGACCGGCGATCGGGGCCAGCAGGATGCTGGAGTCGAGTTTGACCGGGCCTATCTGCAGCATGGGTCCTTCTCCGGGGAATGACGCCGATGCGTCCCTGCCGAGGGTACGGTGCGGAGCATGATCGATGCCGAGATTCACGCCGAGAATTCCAACGCCGTTCCTGAAAACGGCGACCGCGGGGGTCGAGTGTCATTCATCGGCATCCATCCCGTCAAGAGTCTCGCCGCTCTCGAACCCGAGGCATGGTGGTTCGGACCCCAGGGGCCCGATCTGGATCGGCGGTGGATGGTGGTCGATGGCGATGGCCGATTCCTGTCCCTGCGTGAAGTTCCGGAACTGATCCGCCTCCGACCGTCTTTCCTGGAACCATGGAGACCAAAGGCGGAGCCTGGAATCATCGAAGGCAATCGTCTGCCCAGGGTTCGATTGCAGGACGACCACGGTTCCATCGAGTTCCAGCCGACCAGTCGCCCGGACACCTCTCGAGCACGACTCTGGAAGGCGGAGCGGGTGATCGTCGACGAAGGTGATGATCTAGCGCACTGGCTCTCCGGACGGCTAGGGAGACCGGCGAGGCTCGTCCGCCACCGCCCCGACCTCGATCCATGGACCCAGCCTGAACCCGAGGCGATGGGAGCGACGACCGGTCTCGCCGATGGCTATCCGGTCCTGGTGGTCGCCGAGCAGACGATCGTGGATGCCGTCGGCCCGGAATATTCCCCGCGTCGCTTCAGGGCCAACATCATCGTGAAGGGTGCTCCCCCTGCGGCGGAGGATTGCTGGCTCAGGATCGCCATCGGGGATCTCGAACTGGAACTGGTCAAACCCTGCGTGCGCTGCGTCGCCACCATGGTCCATCCGGATCTGGGCATCAATCAGGGACCCGAACCACTCGCGACCCTCCGGCGAACACGACTTTGGAATCGAAAACCAGTCCTCGGCTGGAATGCCCTTGTCCACCGATCCGGCACGGTCTCGATCGGTGATGACGTCAGGATCCTGGAGCGACGGAAAACTTCTCCCGTAGCCCACCTGAGCCATAGAGTCCGAGAATAAACGGCTTGGTGGCGATTCAGGGGATATGCCTCTCGATCCTACTCCCCCATCCTTCAGCTTCGCGATGCGGATTGAAGGCAGGAGCAGGATTTCTCATGCTTGTCCGGGAAATAAGTCGCCCCTCACCATCCCAGTGCTAGATTCGAAGTGAAAAGGGCTCTCCGTGGGAATGGAGAGCAGCTCGCCGGGTGAGGACTCGGCGAGTCAGGGAAAAGGGCACAGACACGCTCTCATCGATGCGACATCCGTTTCTACGGAAGTGTCACATCGCCGTGAAGACGGGGCTCAATCCTGTCGAATCTCGCTGGTCGAGATCGCGGAGATGTCGGTGAGTGGGTCGAGTGGAAAAGGGAACTTGTCTTGAAATTCGCAGCCTCTCGTCTTGCCGTCGCCGCGGCAGTGTGCACGGGCACCATCCTTGCTTCTCCGGCCACAGCCCAGGAGCTGCCGGGCGGAACGATCAATCTCCTCACCCAGGGTCAGGCGATGACTTGGGAAGCTGGCATGGATGGCCAGTTCGACTGGACCGACGAGGGCTACTCCTTCAACGGAAGCGAATCAGGATCGGGCTGGGTCCTGCAATGGGACATGCTTGCCAGCGGGGCCTCCGCCGAAAGCATCGTCACCAGTTTCACAGTGATGAACACCAGCACCACGACCGAGACCTTCTTCATCCAGGTCACCGACCTGATCTACGGCGACTACGGCGACGGATCACTGGTGGGCGGATCCATCGCCGGATCATTCACGGATCTCAACGGCAACGGAGTCGCGGTCTCATCCATCGATGGCGGCTCGATCTATTCGGGTTTCGTGGACGGATCTGATTCCGGCGAGACCGTAGTGGGAACACTGCTCGAGGGATCGACCGGGACCGCTTCCAGCTTCTTTAGTGGAACCTTCGAAGGCGAATCCTTCGGTGACTTCCCGCAGATTCCCGGTGGCACCGGCCCCGCGATAGAGACGAACTTCGGAATCATCCTCGCATTCGAGCTGTCGGCCGGCGACACCGCCGCGTTCACGGCAAGCATGGCCATCGCGACTCCCACTCCGGGTGTCCTGGCCCTGTTCTCGGTCGCAGGCATGAACAGACGTCGCAGGCGGACCTCCTGACCGGGGCAACCTGCTCAGATCGAACCGCTGATGTCCGGATCGGACTTGCAGCGTGGAGCAACGAATGACCCCTTGGAGTCCCGAGGGGCGACCCAGGGCGAACCACCGTCAGAGGCGGGCCCGAAAGTGAGCATCCGAATCGAGTTGTTTCGATTCGGCAGACAGGGAGGCGGAACGCCCCACGGCGAGTCGCTGCATGAAGGGAATTGGAAACGACATGATGGCTAATCCTCGAACCTTTGGAAGCTGCTGCCTGGCAGGTCTCGCGATTCTCGCGACCTCATCGATGGCGATCGCAGGAGATGACGGACCCACCCTTGAAGTCGACTGGACCGTCGATGGCGTCACCAATGCAGGTTCACTGACCGGGCAGGGTCTGGGAGCAGGCATCTACCTGTACACCGCGTCCACCTCGGGTGAAGGATTCGACATCAACTGGTCCTTCACCGTCACCGACAACGGTTCCTCGGGCGGCTTCGAGATTCTCGCGTCCTCCCTCGGATTCGCGAACAGCAGCCTCGACAACTCGACTTTCGAGATTGCGGTGATGCTTCCCGTCACCCTGAACCCCGGATCCGCCCTCTACGGTGGCAGCTTCGGTGGTTCGCTGACCGGCGATGGCGATGGAGGATTCCTCTCCAGCATCGACGGCGACGTCCCGCTGTACTCCGCCCTCGTCGATGGCTCTTCCATCGCCGACCTCGGGGTAGCACCGTTCGAACTGACCACCGATCCCTTCGGCTCCGCCGACCTCGTCGCGGAAGGCTTTGGCGATCCGATTCCGAGCCTGGTCGCAGCGGCTGCCCAGGAATCGATGTCGATGGAATTGAACTTCATCCTCGGTGCCGGCGACACCTTCGCCGTCACGACCAGCTACGTCGCGCAGATTCCCGCACCGGGAGCCCTCGCCCTGCTCGGCATCGCCGGCGGAATGAGACGAAGACGACGTTCCTGAATCACGCACGAGGAGCGGATTCGAACGGTGACTGGTGACCGTCCCGAATCCATCTGCGAAACCCAAACACCAGCGATGGCGGCCTCCTGCAAGGGGGGCCGTTGTCGTTTTGAATCCAATTGAGATGCCCGGACGGTCCGTGGGGATCAATCCGCCTGTTCGGCCGGCTGATCCTCGGGCGATGCGGTCACCACGGGGTCCGAAGAAGTGGATTCGTCTTCGGAGGGTCCCGAATCGGACTTGGGGCTCTTCGGTCGCTCGACAGCGGGCCTCAACTCCTTCGCTTGCGGAAGATCGTCGAGGGTGGCCAGCCCGAATACCTCCAGAAACTCCTTGGTCGTCCCGTAGAGCATCGGTCTGCCAAGCTCCTCCGCGCGACCCGCGATTCGCACCAGACGCCGCTCCATGAGACCTCGGAGGACCTCTCCACAGGCCACGCCTCGAATTGACTCCAGGTCGGCCCGGAGGATCGGCTGGCGGTACGCGATGATCGCAAGCGTTTCCAGAGCCGCCTGGCTGAGGCGTGACTGGTTTCGAACCCCCTTGAGTCTCGCGATGTCCTCCGCGAACCTGGGAAGAGTGAGCATCTGAAGCCCGCCCGCGACTCGTTCGATCCGAAATGATCGGTCGGTCGATTCGTATGCGTCATTCAGTTCATCGATGGCCTCTCGAACCTTCTGCGTCGGCCCGATGCCTTCGGGATTGGAATCATCGTCTTCCGCATCACCCTGGTCAGCACCGGTGAGGCCGAGGATTGAAGCGAGCTTCCTCTCGCCGATCGGACGATCGGCGGTCATCAGGATCGCTTCCGTTCTCGAAGTCAGATCGTCTTCTTCAGGCATGCGACGAGGAGTCCGTCCCTGGATGAGGAACCGCGGAACCGGTCGGGTTCGACGGCGGCGGGCCTTCAGGCTAACCGTTCGACGACAGAGCGACGGCGGCGGTGGCGACCTGTCGCTCGCGGTCGAGTCGATCGCGGGCTTCGAGATCGTGGATCCCGGCCTCGGTCAGAGCCTTGGTCGCGGCCTCGAGCCGCTTGCCGGCCTCGACCGCATCGAGGGTGTCCCGGGCCATGATCTCGTCTGCGAGCAGCACCAACTTGTCATCGTGCAACTCGGCGAACCCGCCATTCAGCAGGAACTCCTTGTCACCGTCGGATTCGGTGCGGATCCGCAGAAGCCCGACCCCAAGCCTTCCGACGAATGGTGCGGCGGACTTCATGAGCCCCCGCTGGCCATCCCACTGGGGAAACTCGACTTCGGTGACATCCTCGTCGAGCACCTGCTCGGTCGGGGTGACGATCGCGCATCGGAAAGTGGACACTGGAGTTCTCCGCGAACGCTCTGCTGGAACCCCGATGCTCTCTGCTCGGGGTGATCCATGGTAACGGACGAAGTATCGCTCCGGGGCGGCCCGGAGTTCAACATGGACGGCCCCGAAAGGCGATCTCCGCATTGGTGAAGGCCGGGTCGTCGGTGACCTCACGGTCGATGACCTCCTCCAGCCATGCCGGTGGGCGGAGGTTGCGGGCCTCCACTGGATCGGCCGCCTCGGCCTCGAGGAGAACCAGGTCCCCGGTCTCCAGCCCCAGATCAGCCACACCGTCGAAACGATCGACCTCCCAGATCACGTCGTTTTCAGCGATCCGCCACCTGACCTTCTCGATCCGCCTGCCCTTGGTCAGCGGCCAGGCCGCCTCGAAGGCCTCCCGGACGAGCTCCCTCTCCGCCTCGCGTCGAACGAGTCCGGATCCCGACTTGAGGGTGTGGATGAAACGAATGCCCGAAATACCACCACGGCCCTCCATCGAACGAATTCGACCGACCCGGGGGACGTCGACGCCGGACGCATTCGCAAAGGCGTCGAAGTCGGCATCTTCCGCCGGGGGGAGATAGCCCTGTCGGATCCGGAGGCACTCGATGTCGCTCCCCGGATCGGCTCCGACGAGACGATCGGGAAGACGATGAAGCCTCCATTTTCTTTCGATCTCGTATCCGGAAGACCCGTGACCGACACCGCTCATGCCGGGTCATCCGCCGGGATGCCGACCGCGAACGCCTTCGCGAGATCAGCCACCAGGCCCGCACACACGAACTTGAGATTGACGTTCCGGGCCGCACGGGCCTCCGCATCCGCCAGGCTCTCCACCCCTCGCGCACATGCTTCCGTGAGCCGATCGTCGGAAGCGTCCGCGGATCTTTCGATCCCTTCCCGAAGTCGGGCGGCGAGCACCGCGACCAGGCACGCCAGGCCGGTGCGGTTCGCCGCTTCCTTCGAGGCACGCTTGTCCGCCTTCACCGTCGCCTTCGCATACTCGTCCACCAACTCCGCACAGGTCTCCGCCAGACCCGACGGCCACTCACCCTTCTCGAGTCTCGCCATGCCCGGCGAGATCGTCGCGTTCCAGCTCGCCATGCCGGTGCGCAGCGCCTCCCGAAGTCGTCCCGGACTGCCTTCGGCGAACTCGAGCAGCCATTCTCGATCCCCGTCGTCGAGCGAGAGACCCGACGATTCGAACCATGTATGCATCGAATCCCGATCCAACGTTCGAAAGGGAACTCGCCGGCAACGGCTGCGCACGGTCGGGAGCATCCGCTCGTCGCGGGTCGTGATCAAAAGAATGACCGTTCTCGGGGACGGCTCCTCGAGGGTCTTCAGAAGTGCATTCTGCCCTTGTGGATTGAGCAGTTCCGCCTCGTCGATGATGAACACCCTGCGTACCCCCTTGAACGGCGTTCGCGCGTGGAGGGCGTCGAAACGTCTTCCCTCGATCTCGCCGCCGAGCATGTGCTCTCGAAGCAGGTCGATGGGGATCGCACGCTGCTTGGATTCCCGAAGGCGAGGGATCTCGCTGGTGGCCGCCAGTTCCTTTCGTATCACGCGAAGATCAGGATGAGTCCCTGCGTCGATCAGGCGGGCGGTCGGAGAATCCAGTGGGGGTGAGAACGCGGCGACACTCTCTTCCGAGGGGTCGGGCTCGAGCAGCAGCCTGGCGAATCGGAGGGCCGCGGAGAGTTTTCCGATTCCGTCCGGGCCGTGAAGGATCCAGGCCGCGGGCATTCGCCCGGAGCACAATCCCGAACCCAGCTCCGCGAGAGCCTCGTCCTGACCGATCACCGGAACCCGGCCTCGGGGATCGCCGATCGAACCCGGGATGTTGGGGCGGGCGTCGGTCATGGCATCATCGGGACGATCACGAGACGGCAGGGCTGCGGAATGCGAGTCGATGGATCGCCGGCGGTCATCTCGACCATCACGTCCTCTCCATTGACGCGGTGTACCGGAAAGTCCCTCATCACCGTCTCGACCTCGGCGGAGAATAGCGTGCTGCGGCCGTCGTAGGCTCGACTGTCGAACACTCCGATCGTGACCACACTCAATTCCGTCACCGGGTCGTGGTAGTACCAGGCATCGTGCCCGGCGCCGCGAAGTTCGCTCACGTATCGCTCCGCGGATCGACGGACCTCCTCGACGGACACCTCGTCGGTGCCGAACGTGCCCCAGCACGCCACCTGCAGGGAATAAAGCGGTTCCACACCGGGATACATCCGCCTGAGATTGCGGAGATCGCGCTCCCTCACCGGGGAGTCGTCGGGAAGGATCGAGAAGAACGCCCGGGCGAAGACAGGCTGGCCGTTCGACTGCTTCAGACCCCTGACCATCTCGCGGGCCGCGACCGCATCGGGATCGTTGGCCCGTTCGAAACGGCCGAACCAGACCGCCGAGCCCTTGCCCTGGGGACGTACGAAGGAGGATCGAAGGGCGGGATAGGCCGCTGCGATCTGATCCCGCGTGGCCCGCGCCTGCATCGGATGATTCGGCCCGACGACCGTGGCCAACAACAGGGACCATCGCCCTTCGAATGCCGAAGCCTGACCCGCGGATGCATTCCCCCCGGTCGATGACAGGAAGGCATCGTCTGCGGAATCCATCACTCCGGGGACCCCGCTCAACCGACGCGGTGCATCACCCCGGTTGCCTTCGACACCGTTCGTGGCCTGGCCGGCGCAGCCCGAGAAATTTGAGAAAAAAACCACGGCTCCGCTCATCAGCAACGGGCGGATCCAAGGAGCGGCGAGTCCGTGAAATATCCCTTCTCGCGGAACGAGACTCGCTGGATTACGGGACACGGTGATTCGACTGAACATTGGAGGGCTCCGTAGACACAATCAGCCGAGAGATCGAGGCTGGCGATGCGTGATGTAAATGCATGAAATGAATGCACTTATGCCGAAAGACCTCTGAGGCCTCTGCCCTCAAGCAATTCGGGGGATCTCGACGATATGGAGGGTCGCACGGAGAGGCAAACGAACGACTGCCCTTCCGTGTTCGAAGTGAAGTCCACTGAACCCTCACCATCGTGGCGACCCCCCCATCGCCACGCGGAGCACGTCCATGTCCGACATCGCGAACATCGCCGGGAGCCTTGGCTCAAGCCGAGTGCCTGTAGCCCCCATTCACCAGAGTCCCGATCGCCCTACTTCCCCGGAGACGGCCGTCCGTCACGGCCGTGGAAGCGATGCGGTCGAGATCTCTGCCGACGCCAGGCGTCTGGGAGCGGCTCGCACGAACACCGACCACGAACCGGATCTCGGAAGGGTTTCGAGGATCAAGTCCGAGATCGCGGCCGGCAACTACGACAACGAGGCTCGGTTCCAGGTCGCCATCAACCAGCTGATCGGGGGCATCGCCTGACGCTTCCCCAGATCGGACCATGATTCATGAACCACCTTCCCGGCAACGGGATGGTGGTTTTTTATGTCGGGAGTTCGGAATCGGAAGCCGAGATCGGCATCCGGGATTGTGTTCAGGCTCCTACCATGCTGAGCGGTGATCGGACTTCTCTCGTCGGATCTTCCCAGAACACCCTGTCCTTCCTTTGACAGAGATGGAGTCGCTTCTTGACCAGGATCCTCGCCAGCCTCCTCGCCCTCCTGCTTCCCGCCGGCCCGGTGATGGCCCAGTCGGTCCCACCCCCGGACGACATCCGAGCGGTCGAGATTCGTCGAGATGCATTGGTGAACGCCACGGTCGTCACCCGTCCGGGAGAGACCCTCGAAGGTGCGACGATCCTGCTCAGAGACGGGCTCGTGGAAGCGGTCGGATCGGATCTCGAGACACCGGTGGGATATCGAGTCCACGATCTCTCCGGCCTCCACGTCTATCCAGGCTTCATCGATGCCGGAGTCTCCGCCCCCGCAGGTGATGCCCTTCAGGGTGCGCAGAGCGGTCGCGGCGCGCACTGGAGCCCGAAGATCGTCCCCCAGGTTTCAATGCGAGACTCCAGCGGTCTCGATGCCGCGCGACGCAAGTCATTGCGACGGGCCGGCTTCACCATCGCCCAGATCCTTCCCGAAGAGGGTTTGCTTCGAGGTCGTGGTTCCGTGGTGCTGGTTGCCGAGCGCGATCGGGACCGTCGCACCATCATCGACGGCATGCAGACCGCGGCTTTCGAGACCGGCGGCTGGGGTGGCGGCTACCCCAACTCGCAGATGGGTGCGATCTCCCTGATCCGGCAGACTCTGGCCGAAGCCGCCTGGCATGATCGAGCCATGGAGATCCACGCGACGGATCCCG
>MDTG01037944.1_pt1 | contig 11900 bp, 8 predicted proteins | sample 811421 | NCBI WGS metagenome assembly MDTG01 (sample SAMN05326645, study PRJNA326480) | marine metagenome | isolation source: seawater | place: Pacific Ocean: South East | collected 2011 | reverse complement strand
CGCTTTGAGTCCTCTCGAATTTCTTCAATACGCGATGAAGGGGGTGACAGGCATTTCTTTGTTAAAATCAAGGAGCCTGTGACAAATATCCCCTTCTTCAAAGGCAATGAATTCAATTATGAGGCACCATTAGTATGGATTACAAATAGTGAGAAGACAAGGCAATATGCTTGGCTATTTTTTATCCCGATGGTCATATTTATTATTGCGGCTGTATCTAACGGAGCGAATCTTACCGACGGATTGGATGGTCTTGCTACTGGAACGAGCGCTATCGTAGGGGTTACCCTTTTTGTTTTTGCCTATGTCTCGTCAAACATTGTTTTGGCGGAATATTTTAATATACTGTATATACCAAACTCCCAAGAGACGGTCGTTTATCTCGCGGCTTTTATTGGAGCATGTGTTGGCTTTTTGTGGTACAATAGTTATCCAGCAACGGTGTTCATGGGAGATACTGGGAGCCTTGCCCTTGGTGGAATTATAGCCTCTTTGGCGATCTTGTTGCGCAAGGAGTTACTCATACCGGTCCTTTGCGCAATCTTTTTAATTGAGAACCTTTCGGTGATTCTTCAAGTAGCTTATTTCAAGTACACTAGGAAAAAAACCGGGGTAGGACAAAGGATCTTTTTGATGTCTCCCCTCCATCATCACTATCAAAAGAAAGGCTGGCATGAGACGAAGATCGTGACGCGTTTTTGGATTATAGCCATTGCAATGGCAGCATTTTCAATCATAACCCTTAAGATTCGATGATGGTTAAGCCGACATATAGTTTATCGACGTCCATTGTGATATTAGGTGGCGGTGAATCTGGAGTTGGGGCGGCTATCTTGGCTACAAAGAAAGGCTATGACGTTTTCGTGAGCGACGCTGCCATGATTAAAGCTCGCTATAAAGAAGACTTACATCATTATGATATCCCTTATGAAGAAGGAGGGCATGATCTTACTCGAATTCAAGCGGCTGATTTAATTATAAAAAGTCCGGGTATTCCCAATCATATTCCAGTGCTTATCGATGCTCGTAAGCGAGGACAAAAAATAATCAGTGAACTAGAGTGGGCATGGCTTTTTCATAAGGGAAAGGTGGTAGCCGTAACAGGTAGTAATGGCAAAACAACTACGGTAAACTGGATTTTTGATATGGTACAACGGGCAGGCATTCCTTCTGCACTCGTCGGCAATGTGGGTATGGGCTATGCACGTTTTGTCGCCGAACACGATGTGGATTGCTTTGTTGTCGAAGTCAGCAGTTTTCAGCTTGATGATATCGATGCCTTTCGTCCAGATATTGCCGTGATATTAAACATCACACCCGATCACCTAGATCGATACAATGGCTCTATGGACTTGTATGCCCAATCGAAATGGCGCATTACTGAAAATCAGCAGTCAGAGGATATTCTTATTCTATCGGCTGATGACCAACCCATTGCCCAATTACTTGAACAGGAGGGAAGCCTTGCGATTATTCAACAATTTTCAATTCAACAAACTACTTGCTTAGCCTTTGCAGAGGACGGCGAGCTTCATTTTAACTTTTCTACAAACCCTATAACTATTGCTATGAACGATTTAATCTTAAAGGGAAATCATAACGTATATAATTCTCTTGCTGCAGGAATGGCTGCTCGCGCCTTAGAGGTAACCAATCCAAGCATTCGGCAGAGTTTAGAACGTTTTGACGGATTACCTCACCGTATGGAAAGAGTTTTACGTATTGGGGGTAGGAGTTTTATCAATGACTCAAAGGCAACTAATGTAAACTCTACATGGTATGCTTTAGAGGCTATGAATACCGATGTGGTTTGGATCGCTGGTGGTGTCGACAAAGGGAATGACTACTCAATTCTTGAAGGGCTTGTTCATCAAAAAGTGAAATCTCTTGTTTGTATTGGTGCAGACAATCGTAAGCTGCACGAGGCCTTTGCCAAGCATGTCGGAATTTGTATCAATGTTTCCTCAATGGCTGAGGCTGTTCAGGTTTCCTATCAGTTTTCCGATCCGGGTGATAGCGTTATTCTTTCTCCTGCATGTGCTTCCTTCGATCGATTTACCAACTATGAAGATCGCGGAGATCAATTTAAACAGGCCGTGCGTGAGTTATGATATCGAGGTATAGCCGTTTTATACAAGGTGACCGTGTAATATGGTTTGCCGTTATAATGCTTTCCATTTTTGGCATGCTCGCCGTGTATTCTTCCACAGGGACCTTAGCTTACAAGTTACAAGATGGTAATACAGAACATTATTTAGGGAAGCAATTTTTAATGGCTGGTATTGGTCTTTTATTGATGTGGTTTTTTCATTTGTTACCCTACCGATTATTTGCTCAAAACATCTTTTTCCCATTCTTTGGACTGAGTATTTTTCTTCTCATTCTTGTTCTTTTCTGGGGTAATGACATCAATGACGCACGCAGGTGGGTGAGGGTTTTCGGCATAAGTTTCCAGGTGTCTGACTTTGCCAAGATTACGCTGGTGATGTACTTAGCTCGGTATTTATCCCTTAAACAAGATAACATCAAGTCCTTTAAGGAAACTTTTGTGCCTGCAATCGCCTTTATTGTTGGTATATGTTTTCTGATAGCAATTCATGACTTATCTACGGCAGTCATTCTTTTTGCAACCTCCTTTTTGCTTTTATTTATTGGCCGTGTCCATTTACTTCAACTTTTCAGTGTTGCGGCACTCATGCTGCTGGTGGCAATTCTTTTCATACTTTTTCTCAGTAATACACCCGATACCAAACTCGAGAGTGCAGGACGACTCTTGACTTGGAAGCATCGAATTGAAGGATATTCCAATCCTAGCCAAAAGGCGATGGATATGTATCAAGTCCGACAGGCCGAGATTGCTATTGCACGAGGAGGAATTTTCCCTAATGGTCCGGGTAACTCTAAACAGAAAAACTTCTTACCCCATCCCTACTCAGATTACATATATGCAATCATCATAGAAGAATATGGTCTTTTAGGGGGATTTGTGATTATACTTTTATATCTAATCATACTCTTTCGAACCATTCGCATGGTACTCAAGGCACCCAAGGCCTACCCTGTTTTTCTTGCGTTTGGGTTGTGCCTGTTAGTTGTATTCCAGGCATTTACAAATATGGCGGTTGCTGTAAATCTCTTTCCTGTTACTGGCCTTACGCTTCCTATGGTAAGTATGGGTGGGAGTTCCATGATCTTTACGAGCATTGCCATGGGAATAATTCTTAGTGTGAGTCAAGAGTTGAATATAGGAAAGCAGGAGGCGGGGGGCGATGTGGTAAAACATATAAATCGCATATAACTCATGGCTGCAAGACTTCCCCTACGCGTTATACTAAGTGGTGGTGGCACAGGAGGTCATATTTATCCTGCTATTGCTATTGCTGACGCGCTCAAGGAGTTACCCTATGAGGTTGAAATTCTATTTGTCGGAGCCAGCGGCAAGGTTGAAATGAAAAGGGTTCCAGAGGCCGGTTACTCTATTATAGGTCTTCCTGTACGCGGAATCCAGTCAGGTTTTTCCATGGCCAATTTGCTTTTTCCTTTTCGGCTTTTGATAAGCTTCGTTAAAGTCTACAAGATCTTAAAATCCTTTAAGCCTGATGCTGTTATTGGTCTAGGTGGGTTTGCTAGTGGACCCTGTTTAAAAATGGCCCAGTGGATGCGGCTTCCGACGTATTTACAGGAGCAAAATGCGGCACCAGGCATGACCAATAGACTTCTTGCAAAAAAGGTTAATGCAGCTTTTGTGGCCTATCCTAATATGCAACAATACTTTAGTGATACTTCGCTAGAAATTACAGGAAATCCCATTCGTTCAACGGTGGATCCTTCGATTACGAAAAAAGAAGCATGTGAATACTTCGGTCTTGATGCAACACGCCCTACAGTATTTATGACGGGTGGAAGTCTCGGGGCGCAGACCCTCAACGATAGTATGGCCTTAGCGCTTTCACTATTTCGAGAAAAGGAAATTCAAGTAATATGGCAGTCGGGCTCCTATTATTATGAGCGGTTTAAAGCTTATCATTCTGAAAGTGTTAAGGTGATGGCTTATGTCGATCGTATGGATCTAGCCTATTTGGCAGCTGACGTTATTGTTGCTAGAGCAGGTGCTTCGACCATATCTGAATTAGCCTTAATTGCCAAGCCCTCTATTTTGATTCCATCCCCTAATGTTACTGAAGATCATCAAAATAAAAATGCGCAAGCTATGGTGGATGCTCGGGCCATAATTAAGATTTCCGATGAGAATGCCCGAGAGCAAATGGCCCATGAAGTGATTCATTTGTTGGAAGACAAGGCGCGGCAAGAAGAGCTGTCTATTGCTCTTGAGCAATTTGCCAAGCCCTATGCAGCCCACGATATTGTACAATACATTTTGAAGCAAGGTAACCTTCCCTACTATGCATACCAACACGACCTCTCTCAAATAGGACACATCTATTTTATTGGAATTGGTGGGGCAGGGATGAATACGCTTGCCCACTATTTTCTCAATCAAGGGGTTGATGTATCTGGATATGATCGCAAGGCTACTTCTATAACTCATCACTTGGAGGCTAGAGGTGCTCGAATTGGGTATACGTTGGATGATATAATTCCTGCAGCTGTTGATTTAGTAGTATACACACCAGCCATAAGTAAGGATAATCCAGTGTTCCTACAAGCCGTTCAACGCAAGTCTATCAGTGTATTAAAACGATCGGAGTGTTTGGGCTTGTTGACACAAAATCGAACTACAATAGCTGTCGCGGGAAGTCATGGCAAGACAACCATTACTTCTATGATTGCGCATATATTCTTGGCCAATTCTAAGCCGATCACCGGATTTATCGGAGGACAATTTATTGGTCAAGAAGGGGGGCTAGTAGGAGAGGGAGATATTTTTTTGGTCGAAGCGGATGAGTTTGATCGGTCTTTTTTGCACTTGAGGCCTAACACAGCAGTTATTTCAACTATCGATGCTGATCATTTAGAAATTTATGGAGATTTACAAGGCGTTCAACGTGGATTTGAGTGTTTTATTCGTGGTATTGCCTCTGATGGATACTTAATTCTTGGTCCTGATGTTGGTATACCTAGATCTTGTAATCCCGGTCTATCTCGAACAACCTATGGATCATCTTCTCAAAGTAAATGGAGGTTGAGTAAAGCTCAATGGGATGGCGGTGCCTTTACTTATGTCTTTACTGTAGGAGGTAAGGAGTATAAAGGGTACCTCCCACTAGGGGGTATTCATAATGTAAAGAATGCAATAGCATCCATTGCAGTGGCTCAAAATCATCACCTTTCGATTGATAGTGCCATGGAAGCGCTATCAACTTTCCCTGGCGTAAAACGCCGATTCCAAGTTATAACGGGTGGAAAAGGATGGACTTACATAGATGATTATGCGCATCATCCAAGTGAGATTACGGCTTTGATCCACGGACTGCGAAGTATGGAGCCTAGCTGGCCAGTAGTTGTCATATTTCAACCCCATCTATTTACGCGGACGCAGATGCTTGCCAAGGAGTTTGGAGAGGCATTAAGTGCAGCAGACCAAGTTATTCTTCTTCCGATTTACCCGGCTCGTGAAAAACCGATAAAGGGCGTTTCTAGCGCATTAGTTGCTGATCACGTTACGGTTTCTTGTAAAACGCTGCAGCACGATAAAGAGGAAGTGTTGTCTCTTGTGGACACTTTGCCTAAGGGCTTTGTTGTCTCTGCAGGCGCTGGAGATATTTCCGCATTGATTCCTTCTATTCAGCAAAAACTTGATTTGACCTATGGTAAAGCGTAAGATTTTTTCTCGAGCGCAATTGCTTAATACTGCGTTTGTTCTTCTCGGAATTGTAGCCTTATTATCTTTTTCAGAAATGGATCGTTTTTGGATGCAAAGTACTGTAAATGAAATAGATATAACTATTAAAAAAGGCGATAATGCTATGATTGATGAAGCTTTTGTTCTGGCAATTATAACCGAGGAATATAATCTTCAAGTAGGTGAAACAAAGCGTTCAGCAGTCAATGAAGAGGAGATAGAATCAAGATTATCCAATTCTAATTGGATAGACGATGCAGAAGTTTATTTGAATAATGAGGGAATTCTCTCTCTAGACATTCAGCCAAAGCATGCGATCTTACATATTATAAACAATCATGGTGTTCAATACTATGTTGACAAAAATGGTAACTCAGCTCCTGTATCTGATATCTTTATAGGAAAGCTATTGGTGTGTTCTGGTAGTATACCAGATGATCACTTTTGGGCTGAATTTTCTTTGAAAAATACATTGAGAGAATATGCTGAGTCAATAAGCGAAGATCCCTTCCTTGAGGCGATTGTAGAGCAAATTCACTTGGATACTGCAAGCCAGTTAATCCTGGTTACGTCAATCAGTGGACACCATGTACGAATTGGACGTCCAGATGCTGTAAAAAAGGAAATGCAAGATCTAAGTGCTTTCTATCAAGCTAAGTTTCATTCCTTGGATTGGCACCTGGTTGAGGAATTGGATACACGCTATGAAGGTCAGGTAATATGTCGTCTCAAACAGAACTAAAGAAATAAAGAAAGAAATGGAAAACAACATTTGTGTTGGTATTGATATTGGAACCACAAAGGTCACCGCTCTTGTTGCAAAAAAGCTTGAAGAGGGCAAGCTAGAGATTATAGCGGTGGGTAAAGCTCCGTCTTACGGTGTCGTTCGTGGTCAAGTCCAAAATGTACGACAGACACAAGAAGCCATAGAGAAGGCCGTTAGTATTGCAGAAGCCACTTCAGGTAAAAAAATCGATGAAGTCTACGTAGGAATCGCTGGTTCGCATATTCGAAGCAGTCAGCAAATGCATGTTATCAATATGCAAGAACCCAATACGGATATCACAGAAGACGAAGTACAGCGGTTGACTCGCGAAATGTACAATACCGCTGTTGGCCCTGATGAGCGAATAATTCACGTTCTACCTCAAGAATATACTATAGATAGCCAAACAAATATTCTGGAGCCCGTTGGTTGTATGGGTAGTCGTTTAAGTGCAAATTTCCATGTAATCACAGGAAAAATCCAAGCAGCAAAAATGATCGAAGAATCGATTAAGCGAGCTGGACTCACTTTAAAGAATCTGGTGTTAGAACCGATTGCCTCATCGGCTGCAGTTCTTTCTGAAAAAGAGAAGGAGGCGGGAGTAGTTCTTGTGGACATCGGCGGTGGCACAACAGATATTGCCATCTTCCATAAAAATGTTATCCGCCACTCAGCTGTTATTCCTTTTGGGGGGCAGGTTATCACCAATGATATCCAACATGGATGCCATATTCTTGAAGATCAAGCAGAAAAACTTAAAACAAAGTTTGGCGCAGCGATTTCAGTAGACTCGGCAAAACATCAAGTGGTTTCAATTCCAAGAGTTAATGGAGGGCAACCAAGACAAATCTCGGTGAGAACCTTATCTGAAATCATCCGATGTCGCATGGGCGAAATTTTTGAGTTGGTGGACATGGAAATTCGTGCCTCAGGATATCATGGTAAGCTCCTTGCCGGTATTGTACTTACAGGAGGTGGGTCTAAACTGAGGCATATTTCTCAACTCGCCGAATACATTACCGGAATCGATGCGCGCGTTGGAGAGCCAATTGAGCGTTTGGCAAGTAATTTTGATGTTGAGCTTCGTCACCCGTTATACGCTACGGGAATCGGTCTATGTGAAATGGGTTTCCGGTTTGAGCAAACACTAGGAAAAAGTACTAAACCTGTTCTGAGTAAGATACTTAGTGGGTTCAGTGGAATTAATTTGAAAGAGATACTGCTTGGTGGACCTGAGCACGAGGATTTTAACTAAACCCATTTTATCTATGTCATCAATAATTAAGGTTATAGGAGTCGGAGGGGGTGGAAGTAATGCCGTCAATTTTATGCATAAGTCGGGCATAGAAGGAGTGGATTACATCGTGTGCAATACCGATGCGCAGGCATTAAATGCCAGCGCAATTCCTAACAAACTCCAATTAGGTCCAGAGTTAACCAAGGGATTAGGTGCTGGTTCTGATCCAGCAATTGGTGCAGAAGCGATGATTGAGTCAAAGCAAGCGCTTAAAACCATGCTTGGCGAACAAGCTAGAATGGTATTTATAACTGCCTGTTTAGGAGGTGGTACCGGAACGGGTGCGGCTCCTGTGGTGGCTCAATTGGCTCGCGAAATGGACCTATTAAGCGTGGGAATAGTTACTATGCCCTTTGAGTTTGAAGGAAAACGTAAGACAAAACAAGCAGAGGAAGGTTTAGAACTTATTCGTGCTCAAGTTGATTGTCTTATTGTCATTAAAAATGATTATGTGCGTCAGTGCCATGGTGGTCTTCCCTTCCGAGAGGCATTTGATAAAGCCAATGAGATTTTGGCAATTGCCGCTCGAACGATTAGTGAAATAATTACGATTAAGGGACTAATTAATATTGATTTTGCTGATGTACGAGTGGTTATGAAAGATTCTGGCGTGGCCATCATGGGAGAGGGTATTGGGAGTGGTGATAATCGTGCGGAAATGGCATGCAGTCAGGCTTTGGATTCACCCCTGTTGTTCTCGCAGAGTATCCGAGGTGCAAAACACGTATTATTGAATGTCACAAGCGGAAGTAAAGAGGTAACGCTTGATGAGATTCAGTTGATTTCAGATCAAATTCAGGATGAAACAGGAGAGATATGTGATATGATTTTTGGTACTTCTCTCAGTGAGGAACTTGGGGAAGAACTAAAGGTTACTTTGATTGCTACAGGCTTTGACCCTCCGTCAGATATCGGTCAGCCGATGGAAGATGTAAACACAGTATCTCTTGAAAGTCAGTCACATGTTGATGCGACAAGCAGTGATGTTTTAGAGCCAACTATTGAGGCAAATTCAATGACAAATACTGTAGGCCAAACCATGCTTACGTTAGATGATGTAATAGAGTCCGATGCAGAGCCTGTTGGTTTAACTAATCAAGTTGCTGAACCTTCAGGGTCATCTTCTGAAACCAATGATTCGCAGTTCAAAGCGGTAGACCGGGTGGAGCGATTGCGCCATGTAAGTGCAAAGTGGCGCGAGCCAAGCCAAAGCGATCGATTGTATAAAGAGCCAAGTTATTTACGAAGAGCCAAATCAATCAGCAACGCGGATCAAGGTATTGGGGATGCTTCATCCTTCACAATAGGTCCTGGAGATGATGAAGGAAATCAATATGAGATTCGCAAAGACAACGCTTACCTCAACAATAATATAGACTAACGTTGATAGAAGTTCATGGCTAGTGCAAGACTAGCTTGATAGTCTCCTGCTTTTATTTTTTCTCGAATCATTTGATGCAGATGCTCCTCATGTTCAGGAACTTCATTCTGATGGTTGATTAGGTCCTCTTCCGAAGGAAACTGAGATTCCATTGCTAGCTGAGCGAGCTCTGCTCCAGTAAGAAGATTACTTTCTACAAGTCCTTTTGGAAGATTATCAAATCCTATGTTTTGTTTTTCAAATGGATTATTTATACTGAACACGGCGTTTCCAGATGCTCGTACGTAGTCGTTACGTCCCAGCCGCCCTACAAGGTCAATTTTTTGTGCATCGATTAATCCATCGTCTGCCAAAATAGATGCGTGGATATGAATCTTTTGAATAGCACAAATAAACAGGGTGCCCGCCCCCCCTTCATTTCCTAAATGTTTAGTGTCTTCAAGAACGCATTCTAATTGCACCTTGGCTTCCTTCACTCGAAATGGTTTAATGACTTCAGAGGCAATGGGGGTTACTCCCGCTTTTGAAAACTCATTAATATTCTCTGCATAATCTGTGGAAGAGATATTCATCTGATGTACAAGATTATAGGAAACAATGTTGACCACTACTTCGCCATTATCAAGAAGGTTATGGTAGGTATCCTTTGTGGTGTTGTCTCGACCGCGTCGATTAGAGGAAAAGACCAGAATGGGCGGGTTTGAGCTAAAAATATTGAAAAAACTATATGGTGCGAGATTGGCATTTCCCTCTTTGGAAAGGGTGCTTGCCCAACAAATGGGTCGGGGACCAATGGCACCTGTTAGCAATCGATGGCGATCACGTAATGGTAAATCGTAGGGATTATAGCTAACTATGTTTGTCATACCATAGATTAAGTTAAGATTTCGTAGGGAGCAACGTAAATGAGCAAGGCCCAAAACCTATGCGAACTCCATCCTTTTCCGCATAGCCCCTCATTGTGCAGGTGTCGCCATCCGCTAAAAACTTGCGCTCGTTACCGCTGTTAAGTTTTATAGGTTTACTTCCTCGCCAAGAAAGTTCTAACATTGAGCCATATGAAGTTGGTTCCGGTCCTGAAATGGTGCCTGAGGCATAAAGATCTCCTGTTCGCACGTTACAGCCATTAACCGTCTGATGGGCTAGTTGCTGGAACATATTCCAATACATATACTTGAAGTTTGATTGGCAAATGGTCGTCGTTTCACCACTTTCTTCTGTTATTGCTACTTCTAGATTTACATCAAAATGCCCTTTTCCTTGATATTGTAGATAGGGTAATGGCTTAGGGTCATCTTGTACAGGGCTACCTATCCGAAAAGGCTCCAAAGCGTCAAGCGTAACAACCCATGGAGAAAGAATCGATCCAAAGTTCTTTGCGAGAAATGGTCCTAAGGGGACGTATTCCCATTTTTGGATATCTCTTGCAGATAAGTCGTTAAAGAGCATGAGTCCACCGATATGATTTTCGGCTTTTTCTATTGATATAGGCTCACCCAACCTGTTTTCACCGCAGACAACAAAGGCCATTTCCAACTCAAAATCTACTAAACGGCTAGGGCCATAAACAGGGGATGTAGCATTTTGCGGAAGGGTTTGCCCTTTGGGTCGATGAATGGGAGTACCACTAACTACAATGGAGGAGGCTCGTCCGTGATAACCTACTGGAATGTGCTTCCAGTTGGGTAGTAGCGCATTATCGGGATCCCTAAACATTGTGCCTACATTTCTAGCATGGTCTTCACTTGAGTAAAAGTCGGTATAATCACCAATCGTAAAGGGAAGGTGCATCGTGGCCTCAGATTGCAATACAAAAAAAGCTTCTCGATCGTGGTGATCTTTAAGACTGCTATTATCACCCGTTAGTAGTTGCGAGATTTGTTGGCGAGCGCGCGTTATTTCTTTGCGGCCGTAACTAAAAAAAGTATTAAGTGTCTCTAATTCAAAGTAAGGGGCCTCAAGATCTAGCAAGTTGGCTTCTCCAAGAAGCTGAAGATCTAGGATAAACTGTCCAATAGCTACTCCTGGTCGCTCACTTCGATCTTCAGTTGAAAAAATTCCAAAAGGTAAATTTTGCACTGGAAAGTCAGTACTGGCATCAATAGATAACCATGTAGTTAAGTCGGGATGATTTGGAGAATAAGACATGCGCTCATTTTTTAGGAAGGTACAAAATGCACAGTGATTAGTGAGGGTTACACTAATCAAAAAAACCGTTACCCTCATTGAAGCGGTATTTCTTTCTCTTTTCCTTTTTTTTGAGCTCACACTTAATCATAAGATCGGTAAGTCACTTTGCATAGGCACTACTTGGTGATTAACTGAAAATTTGGTAAGCTTGGCTTCCTCAATATCTATTTGGTAAAAGGTTGGTGGTAATCTTGAAGGATTTGAGGAAAGGGCCTTTTCAATTTGCTGAATAAGTCAGTTGTATTCTTTTTCGACTATATTCTCTGAAAGATTATTCATGGTTTGCTTCCAACTATCTCTATCAAAATTCATACATTCAGCTTGGATTAAAAATGTTTGACATGGCGAGATTCATTCCTATAATTTGCATTCCTGTAATTATTAGCCTATCTGCATGCGATGTTTTTAAATCTATTGCAGAGGCTGCCTCAGTGGAGCAGACGACATTAAGCCAAGAAGAGAT
>MDTG01401278.1_pt1 | contig 11901 bp, 8 predicted proteins | sample 811421 | NCBI WGS metagenome assembly MDTG01 (sample SAMN05326645, study PRJNA326480) | marine metagenome | isolation source: seawater | place: Pacific Ocean: South East | collected 2011 | reverse complement strand
GTCGTTCCTGCTTTCTTGCTTTCCTTCTTCACACACTCGGGTCAGAAGGAGCTGTCGCTCGTGCGACAGCTCCTTCGCGTTTCTAGCGCGCCTTCCCGTGCGGGAGGTCCGAGTAGATCGTGACCAGGGCCGCGTCGCGCGGGCCGCGCCAGAGGAAGTTGCCGGCCGCGACCTCGGCGCGGCCGTCCCCGTCGAGGTCGCCGATCGCGACGCTCGCGCGGGTGTTGCAGGCGCGCTCGAGCACGTGACGGCGCCACCCCTCCGGCCGCTGCTCGAACCAGACCACCGAGTCGAGCTCGCGCTCGCGCCACTCCTGGGGCTGCATCAGGGGCAGGAAGGAGCTCGCCGCGACGTCGAGGTCGCCGTCGCCGTCCAGGTCTCCGAGGGCGAGCGCCTCGCAGCCCGGCAGCGCGCCGATCTCGCGGTAGCGATAGCGCGGCGCCTCGCCCTCCTGGCGCTCCAGCCAGGCCACGCCGTGGTAGGGCTTGACCACGGCCGGGTGGTCCGCGGCGTCGCCGTTGCCGAGCACCAGGTCCTCGTCGCCGTCGCCGTCGAGGTCGGCCGCCGCGAGCGAAGAGTAGCCCCAGCCGGGGTGCGGAGCCCGGTGCAGGACCTGCGCCGCGAAGCGCCCGGGCGCGGTCTGACGCAGCCACACCAGCTGCTCGTGCTCCTGCGCCACGAGCGCGACCACGTCTCGCAGGCCGTCTCCGTCGAGGTCGCGGACCAGGGCCGCCACGAAGCCGTCGCGCGGGTCCAGGCTCCGCCGCTCGAAGCGACCCGCTTCGACCTGGGTCGCGAGGAGCAGCTCGCCCGGACCGCGGAAGCCGAAGGCGCACACCACCAGGTCCAGGTCTCCGTCTCCGTCGAGGTCCCCCAGCTCCAGGTTGGCGGGACGGCCCAGCTGCTGGAGCAGGCGCTCGGGCGGCTTGCTCCGCGGCCACGAGCGCAGGAGCGAGACCCAGCCCTTCTGCTCGGGGGTCGGGCTCGGGTCGCCGATCCCGGTCACGATCAGCTCGTCGCGACCGTCGCCCTCGAGGTCGGCGCGGTGGACCTGGACCGGACCGTTCAAGTAACGCCCGAGGCGCTCCACCCGCTCCTCGCCGACCCGGTAGAGCGAGCTGAGTCGCATTTCGCAGATCAGCAGGCTCGGCCGGGAGTCCTCGCCGAGGGGGATCCAGCGCAGGCGGCTGACCGCGGGGGTCGCCTGCGCGCGCCCCGGGCGGGCCCGCTCGAGGCGCGAGCTCGAACAAAGGGGCGCGGGCTCGGCGAGCGCGAGCGCCTCGGGGGCGCGCGCCGCGTAGTGCTCACGCGCCAGCTCGAGGTCGACCGGCCGCAGGTGAGGCGCCAGCTTGCTCATGGACTCGATCGCCTCCGGCCAAGCCGCTCGGGGGAGGGCGTCGGGGGGCGGCAGCGCGTGGCAGGAGGCGCAGGCAGCCTCGAGCGTGAGCGGCGGTCGAGCCGGCGCAGGCGAAGGGGTGGCTCGAGACTCAGGGCTCGGCGTCCGGACCGGGACACTGGGAGGCGTCGCAGGCTGAGCCGTGGGCTGGGCTGGCGCCGTGGACTGGGCTGGCGCCGGCGTGGCCTTCGGGTTCGTGGGAGCGGGCGGGCAGCCGACGAGCCAAACGAGCGGGAGCGCGGCCCACAGGCCGCGCTCCAGGGTAGAGCGGGGAAGCAGCGTCACCTCGGAGGTCAGGGCCCCTTGGGTGACTTGGGCGGGGCCTTGCCGTGCCCGTGGCTGGGAGTCGCCCCCGAAGAGTGCTGCTTGTAGCGGTCGCCGTCGCCCTCCTTGGGGCGGGTCTGACGATCTGAGACCGCCTTCTGCAAGGCCGAGGTCAGCTTGTCGCGCAGCAGGAGCGCCTCGAGGGTGTCGAGCTTGCCCGCCTCGAAGCGCTCAAAGCCCTTCTTGGTCACGTCGTTGGTGAACTCTGCGTAGTCCTCGCCCAGCTTCTGGTGCAGTCCGCGCAGGTCCAGCGCCAGCTCGGGGCTGACCCCGCGCGTCGCCTCCTCGGGCGAGATCCCCACCTTCTCGCGATACATCGTCCGCCGGTCAGCGCCCTCGACGAAGGTGATGCCCGAGAGCACCTCGCCCAGCTCGGGCGTCCACTCCTTCGCCATGACGCGCACCAGGCGACCCTTGGCGAGCAACACCAGCTGGCGCGGCTTGGGCACGGCGGCCCAGCTCTCGACCTCCAGCGAGACCTCGCCCAGACCCTCGACCTTGATCGGCCCGGTCTGCCACTCGGCGCCCTGAGTCCAACGCTTGAGGTCCTCTTGGGTCAGCCAGGGCACGTAGGGCCCTGAGTTGATCGAGCAGAGGGTCGTGCGCCCCTTGAGGACCTGAAGGATATGGTTGCTGCCCGCGGGCTTCACCGAGCGCCCCAGGCCCTTGCCGAGCTTCAGCTCGAAGCCCAGCTGGCGGGCGAACTTCGAGAGGACGGCGCCCTCGCCCGCCGCTCCTGCAGCCGCGCCGCTCTTGGCGGCAGCGCCACCTTGCTCGGCGACGGGAGTCGAGGAGGTCGGCGGGCAGCCCGTGGCCGCCAGCGCGAGGGAGACCAGGGAGACCAGCAAGGCTCCGCGGACGCTACTTCTTGTCACCACTACCCTTCTTCTCGTCGGCCTCGCCCTTGGCCTGCGCCTTGGAGAGACGCCGCTGCAGGCCGTAGGGCAGGTCACGCTTCTTCAATCGACCCTCGTCGATCGCCTTCTGCAGCTCCTGCATCAGCTCGCCCTTCTCGGTCGCCTCGTAGGGCAGGTCGCGCAGGATCTCCTCAGGGATCCCCTCTTCGCGGTCCTTGTCGAGCTTGGCGCGGCTGCGCGCCTCGGCGCGCTCGGCGAGCTCCTCCTCGACCTGGGCTGGCTCGACCGGGATCGCCCGCACGTGATAGCGATAGCTCCGCGGTGGAGGCGCCTCCGCCTCACCCCAGTCGAAGGACTGGATCACCGCCGCGACCCCCTTCAGCTCGACCGGGCCCTCACCCTGGCTCACGCCAGGCTTGAGCGTGATCTTCCAGGTCTCGTTGACGGTCTCCTCGTCACGCTCGTAGCTGCGCACGATCTTGAAGCGCAACGAGCCGACCTTCGCGCTCGGCTCGCTGGCCGCGAAGCTCGTGTCGCCCTCGCGCCAGGCCTTCACCTCGAGCGAGTTCCCTTCGCCCTCCGCCAGGTTGACGAAGCACCAGCGGGAGCCGAAGTCCAGCTTGTCGGGGATGTTCCCCAGCTCGAGCGAGTAGTCGCCCAGGACGTGCTCGGGGACGCGGTCGGGCGCCTTCGGCTTGGCGACGACGCGCGGCTTCGGCGCTGGCTCCTCCGGCTGACTGCTCGCGTGCAGGATCCCCGCGATCACGAGCGCGACGCAGGCCAGGAGCCCAAGCTTCTCGGTCATGGCTTCCTCGTCCCTGTCCTAGTTGGGCGCGATCGCCAGCATCGAGGCCGTGTGGCGCACGCGAGGGCCGGCGCCCGCGTTGATCGCGGCCACGTCTGCGTTGGTCTTCACCGCGTGCCTCAGAACCCGCTCGAGGCTGACCGAGATCCGATAGGTCGGGAGGCGCCCGTCGGTGAGGTTCACGCGCGTCAGCTGACAGGTGCTCAGCTCGACACCCAGGACGGCGATCACCGCGCCGGGCGTCCCGCCGCCCGCGTCGGTGTAGATCACCACCCGGCCCTCGTCGACCAGGTAGTCGCCGTCGTCGTCGGTTCCGTTGGCGTCCTGCCCCATCGGATCGGTGAGCTCGTAGCGCATCACGTTCCTGGTGCCCTGCCAGGGCAGGCCGTCGTAGGGGGTCCCGGTGCCGAACTGGGTCCAGTTGACCGTCCCGCCGTTCTGCAGCGGCGTGTAGACCAGGGACCACTCGACGCCGGGGTCGGCCGGCGCCTCGTCCAGAGCCATCCGCGGGGTGCCCCCGTCGTCGCTCTCGCCGGTGCGCCCGATCTCGTCCTTGATCAGGTTCAAGACCTTCTCGGCCTCCATCTCCACGTAGGTGCGGTTGTAGACGACCGACGAAGTGGCCAGCACTCCGTCGGACGCGACCACGACCGTCAGGATCAGGAGCGAGAAGATCGTGCTCGCGATGATGACCTCGAGCAGGGTCAGGGTGCGCTTCAGGCTGGGCTTCTTCATGCTCAGCTCCTTACCGGTTCGGGTCGCCCTGCATGGGCTGCGAGATCAGGGTGGTCAGCGTGATCCGGCCGTCGTTGCCCGCGTAGGGATCCCCCCAGCGCACCTCGATCACCACCGGCAGCATTCCGTAGGCGCCGCTCGGCGGCTCAGCGGCGTCCGCGCCGCCGTCACCGTCGAAGTCGAGATCCGTCGCCCCGACGTTCCAGGTCGCCGCGTACTCGACCTCGTTCATGACCCGCACTCGGACGTAGGCCGGATCGTCGGAGGGCGGCGCGATCTGTCCCTGGGTCGCCAGGTCGAACATGGGCTGGGCCTCCTGGTCCAGCCCGGTGGGCCCCCCCTCGGTGGGGACGGCCCAGGTCACGCTGTTGATGCTGCGCCGCGTCGGGTTCCCATAGAACTGCGCGTAGCTCGTCCCCAGCAGGGTGGAGCGCATGCGGGCCAGGATCCGGGCCGCCACGTCCTGCGCGACCTTGCGAGGCGTCGCCTCCTGCGTCGCCCGGACCGAGCCCGTGGTCATGGACATGACGCCCACCAGGGTGATGAGCAGGACCGCCGAAGCGACGACCAGCTCAATGATGGAGAGGCTGCGCCGCATTACCGAATCCCCTCGCGCACGAAGGTCGTGAACAGCTCGACCCGGTTCGGGTTCTCGATGTTCAGGTACTCCTTCACGCGCTCGTCGTAGTTCACCTTCACGCCGTTCGGCCCGAGGATTCCAATGTCCGCCGAGACGATCGAGCCGTTGAAGATGATCTTGCGGTTGCCCGAGTCGCTCTTGCGCGAGATGAAGAGCATGCCGTTGTTCGTGTAGAACAGCCCGTCCAGCTCATAGGGCTTGCCGTTGCGCTCCGCCTTGCGATCCGCCTCGGCGTTCTTGACCAGGTCCGCGAACTTGTCGGCGTCCATCCACGTGGGGAAGAGCGCGGTGGTCGCGTAGTTGGCCTGCTGCTGCAGGGCCGCCTTCTTGGCCTCGAGGGCCGCCGCGTCCGGGTGGGCGGGGTCGATGTTCATGCCGTCGATCAGATCGGTGTACTTCACGGTGTTCTTGTAGAAGTCACCGCCGTTGCCCTCGCCCTCCCAGAACTGGCCGTCGTTGTTCCAGCGCGCGCGCACGCCGTCCCAGGCCTTGTAGTTCTTGTTGGGCTCGTGGACCCAGATCTTGCCCTTGTCGTTGTCCGGGTCGTGCGGGTTGAAGGTGTAGAAGCGCGGCTTGTAGTCCGGCTCATAGGCCGTGTTCGCCGGGTTGGGGTCGCCCGTCGACGAGTTGGTCGGCTCCAGGGTCGGCATGTCGAGCTCGGGATCGAAGTAGGGCATGGTGCGGGTCCACTCCATGCGGTTCCACTTGCTCGCCTCCCAAGGCGCGAGGCCGCTCTCCTCCTTGTTGTTGGAGTGGCCGTCCTCCGCCCAGCCCTCGAGGCCGAAGAACTTGTCGGCGTGGCGACCGTCGCCCCACATGAACTTGCCGTGAATGATCGAGCCGCCGGCGGCGTAGGCGATCGCGTTCTTGGTTCCGTCGTCGGCGACGCCGAAGGTCCGGTTGCCGTCGCCGTCGGTGCCGTCTGCGTAGCGCAGGTCACCCATGATGTAGACGTTGCCGCGCGCCATGATCTGGCCCGCGCCCTTGACCACGCCAGCGATCACGACGTCGCCGTCGATCGCCACGTCACCGTTGAGCACGATCGGATCAGCCTCGGTCCCGACCAGGATCACGCTCTTGCCGCTCGTGCCGCCGGCCGGAATGTTGGCGTTTCCGCTCGCGGGCAGGTTGACGTCGGTGTAGTTGGAGTTGTTCGCGATCAGCGTTCGGCTGCCGCCCGAGATCGTGCCGGCGTAGTCGCCGGTGGTGGCGGTCCACTCCGAGTCGTCGATGATCCGGTCCTCGTCGGTGTCGGGGATCGGGGGCGGGAACTCGCTCGGCATGCCGCCGTCGATCTGCTTGTTCGGATCGGTGGGGTAGTCGCGGTAGAAGGAGGCGTAGGGCGTGTCGTAGTTGCCGTCCCCGTCCTTGTTGCCCTCGACGAAGGTCTCCTTGGTGATTCGGTTGTAGGGGTTGCTGTTGTTGTTCTCGGTGATCCGGCCCGACGAGTCCATTTGGCCTGCCTTGAGGCCGTTGCTCGCCGTGAAGGCGTTGTTGCTCAGGTCGATCGCGTTGCCGTTCTTGTCGACCAGGGAGCCGCCGACGTAGAAGGTGCCCGCGATGTAGCTGTTGGCGCCCGGGCGGAACTCGGTCGTCTGGAGCACGCCGAGGCGGACGCGGTCGAACTCGCCGAACTGTGAGGGGTCGTGGTTGTAGACGCGCTCGGCGTTGTCGAAGGAGGCGTGGCAGAAAATGCAGGCCACCTGGTTGGCCAGGATCACGAAGTCGAGCCCGTCCCAGACCTCGCCGCCGTAGCGCATCACGCTCTCGACGACGCGCTGCTCGCCGAGGCGCCCGGCGGCGAGCTCGGCGGCCTGGTTGCTCGAGCCCGGATTCCAGGTCGTCGCCACCGAGCGGATCCGCACGAAGGTCGAGTCGGTGCCGGAGTCCTGCCGCTCGAGGGTGGTCGCTACCCAGACCTGCTCACCCGTCAGGGTGGCCGACGAGTCGAAGCGCATGGTGGCGAGCGTGGCGCTGCCGCCTGCGTTCAGCGCGGGGCTCAGGCCACCGCTGCTGCCCTCGAGGTACTGACGAACGAGGTCCTGGTTGCCAGGGGCCTCCTCGCCGTTGTCCGCGAGCCACTGGTTGTATTGCTGTTGGAGCAGGAACACGCCCCGCGAGTTGCCTGCGTGGGCCGCGGCCATGAGTTGATCCGCGACGCGCTGCGTCGAGACGACGCGCTGGTTGGTGCTCACGAGCCCGACGCTGGTCATGCCGAGGGCGACGAGCAGGACCGTGATCCCCACCACGAGGACCAGGGCTTGCCCGCGCCGCCGCGGCAGGCCTTGGAGTCGGTTCCTCAGGGTGTATCGAATCCCAAACAACTTCATGGGGTGCCTCCAGTTGAGCAGCTAGTGTGCAACCCCAGCGCCATTCATAAGTCGCCTCAGCGCACGTTAAGTGCCCGGGTTCGTTAACACCGGTGTCAGGTAAACCAGACAGCGCTGTCGGCAAGTTCGCCCCACCCCACCCACTCCAGCCCGAACCAAAGGGACAAGAGCGGCCAGGTCTGGCCGCTCTTGCAGGATGGAGAGATTGCAGGGATTCGCAGGGATTCGCAGGGCTCCGGCCGCGAGCCGAGGCTCGCGGCCGGGGAGAGGTCGGCCTACTTGAGGCCGAACACGTCCTCCATCATGGCCTTGCCGATGTTGTTGCGGTCGACAGGCGGAGCCTCGCGGTCGTTGAGCGGAATGTCGTAGGCGACGTCCGAGCCGACCTGGAAGCCGAGGCTGCGGTAGACCATGCCGCCGAAGTCCTTCGGCTGGACGGGGTCGACCAGGGTGCCGTCGCTGTCGCGGAACATGCCGTCGGGGCCCGTGTCGCCGATCGCGCTCGACTTGAACTTGGGCTGGTTGACCGAGATGAACACCCAGCTGAAGCCGTCGCCCCAGTGGTCACGGCCGTTGCGGCCGCCCGCGGTGTCGCTCGGCTGACGGCCGAACTCACCGCCGGCCCAGATCAGGCAGCGCTTACCGGTCGCCTTGATCCGATCGATCATGTCGCCGATGCCGCTGTCGAAGGCCTGGCCCCAGTTCTGGCCGACGTTCTGCTGGTTGTTGCCGTGGGTGTCGTTGCCACCGATACCGGCGCTGACGTAGGGCACGCCGGCCTCGAGCAGACGCGACGCCAGGGTCAGGCGCTGACGCGAGCCGTTGTTGACGTTGTTGTTGCCCACCAGCGGGACGCCGGTCAGGTCGAAGGCCTGGGCCGCGTCGCCCTTGATCGTGACGTCGGCCGCGTCGTTGATCGCCTTCTCGTAGGCCTTGGTGATCGCGTCCGGGCGGGTGGCCAGGTAGCGAGCGTTCAGCTTGTCGAGGAGGGTCTTGCGCCGCTGGTAGCGAGCCTGGTCGACGCCAGGGGGCAGGCTGAGCGCCTGGACCGTCGGGTTGTTGCCCTGGCCCTGGTTGACGTTGACCTGGAGCGCGGTCGGGCAGCGGCTGGCCTTGGCGCTGTTCGCGTCGGCGCCGTTGTTGCCGTTGATCACGACGCTGGGAATGCCGATCCCGTAGCCCTGGAAGTACTCGGCCATGACCGAGGCCGTCGAGGGATACATGGTGGAGGGCGCGCCCATCCAGAAGCAGTTCATGAAGCGCTGGCCGTTGCCGTGAGCGTTGTTGCGGTGCGACATGCTCCGCACGACGCCGATCGAGACCATGGGGTCGTTCATGACCTTGTCCGCGATCGTCGGGAAGATATCGGCGATGTGGACGTCCTCGTTGTACTTGTCCTTGACGCCGAGGTTGATCGTGCCGAAGGGGCCGCGGTTGGCGCTGTTGGGCTTCGGATCCCAGGTGTCGGTCTGCGAAGGGCCACCCGAGTAGAAGAGCTGGAAGGCACAGTCGAAGAAGGGGTTGGTCTGCTGGACTCCGTAGGCCTCCTGGAGGAAGCGCTGCTTGCCCATGGTCATGCCGAGGACGCCAAACCCGACGCCAGCCGTAGCGGCCTTCTTGAGGAACTCGCGACGCTCCTCGGTGGTGATCTTGCGGTGAATGCTAGCCATTGTTAGCTCCGTGCGTGATTTCGTGTATTTGGTCTAGGGACAGATCTAAGGGTTACTTGTAGCGAACGGCCCCGGGCGCCGCCAGGCGACGCCCAGGTGCCTTGCCCGCTTAGCGCATGCTGAACTCGATCGAGGCCATGAGGGCGCTGGTCAGGTCCTGCAGCCCCTCCTCGGTCGAGGCCGCCGAGCCGATCGCGTCGTTGGCGTCGGTCAGCTCGTCGCTGCTGGGGTCGCGGCTGAGGGTCATGCGCCACAGCTTGGTGATCGCCTCGGCCTGGGTGATCGTGCCGCCGTCGACGTCGGCCGCCAGGTCGCTGATCTTGGTGCCGTTGATCCGGTCCTGAACGATCGGGCTGTTCATGAGGGTCAGGGACTGGCTCATGTTGACCGCGTTGCTGCGCTCGCCGATCGCCTCGCGGGTCTCGGGCTGGCCCCAGACACCGGCCAGGAAGCCTTCGTTCGCCGCGTTGGTGCCCATGCCGGTGATCTCCTCGATCGCGCCGATCATGAACTCAGCGTGGTGACGACGGACCATGTGACGCTGGAGCAGGTTGTCGTACTGGACGTCCATCTGCGTCGCGTCCGAGGTCAGGCCATACCACTTGCTGGTGAAGATCTGGCGGAGGAAGCCCTGCAGCGAAGCGTTCTCGCTCTTGAACACGTTGGTGATCGTGTCGAGGACGTTGGGCACGGCGACCCCGTCGAGCTCCTTGGCCAGGAACTGGTCGGTGTTCAGCAGGGGAGCGGCGACCTTGGCGAAGATCCGGTGGCCCATGCCGCGAGCGAAGACGTCGCTCGAGGGGAACACGGTCGAGAACTCGGTGCGGCGAGCAGCGACCGGGTCAGCCAGCGTGGTGCTGACGGCGGCGCCGAGGAAGCCGGGGTCGTAGGGGTTACCCACGCGGGTGTCGGTCCGGCCGTCGAGGGCGGTGGCCTCGTTGTTGTTCGTCGCGAAGAAGGCCACGATCGGGTAGTAGTCGCTCTGGAGCCACTTGATCGTGTCGTTCGGGCCGATCAGGGGGTGGTCGTGGCAGGCGGCGCAGCGAGCGGTCATGCCCGTGCCGGTCTGCATGACGATCCCGGCCTTCTTCTCCGGGTTGTCGTGGCGGGCCTCGAAGTTCGCCTGGTTGCCCTCAATGCAGTCCGCGAAGATCTGCGCGAGGCTGGCGCCGCCGGCGAGCTCGCCCTCGGCCCAGGTGGCGAAGGCCGGAGCCTCGGGGCCCATCTCGAACCACTCTGCCAGGAGCGAGCCCCAGTGAGCGGCGAACTCGGCGCTGGCGAGGAGGGTGTCGACCTCCTGCTCACGCTTGTCGGCGTCGGTGCTCGCCAGGAAGGCGTCGGTCTCGGCCTCGGTGGGGGTGCGACCGATCGCGTCGGCGTAGAGGCGGCGGAGGAACTCGCCGTCCGAAGCCGTGGCAGCGGGCTCGATGAACTGCTTGAACAGGTTGTCGAGGACGGCCTTGTCGAACTCGTTGGCCGAGCCGGCGAGGGGCGCGCCGCTGTAGAGCTGGTTCGGGTTGACCGGGGTGGCGACGCCCGTGCCGAGCACGATCTCGCTGCCAGCCACGAGGCCCGCCGACTGCAGGCGACCGACGACCCAGACCTTACCGTTGTCCACGCCACGGAAGAGGCCGCGGGCGTCCACCGAGCCGAGGCTCGTCGCGTTGCCCTGATCGTCCTGGAGGTGCACCGCAACCGTGCGGGTCAGGTCGTGGGTCACGCCCTGGTCGTCCACCGCGTAGATCGCGATCTGCTGGAGCTGCTCCTGGCCGGTCGCGGGATCAACGAAAGAGAGGGTGCGCGCGTCGGGCACGACGGCGATCGAGGTGAAGTTCGGCGTCGTCCCCGTCGGCGCCGTCACCTGGACCATGACCTTCTTCTCCACCGTGCTGCCGGTGTTGGTCGTGTAAGAGATCGTCACCTCAGCCGCGCCAGGCGCCTTCGGCGAGATCAGCCCGTTGCTGACGTCGAGGACGGCGTCGTCCGAGCTGGTGTAGGTGGCGTCGCGAGTGACGTCGATCACCTGCTGGCCGCCGTTGGCGTCCGTGTAGGTGCCGTCGATCACGAGCTGGAAGCCCGAGTTGAGGCCGTTCTCGACCTGAACCTGCGAGAGCGCCTGCGAGCCGACGCCCGCCACGCTGATATCGCTGACCTGAACCGAGTTCATGCCCGCCGTGGTGATCGGGGCCGAAGTCGACGCGACACCGCCGCCGCCGCTCGAGCCGCCGCCGGAGCAACCCGCGACGGTCGCACCACCGGCGAAAACCGCCGAGAGAGCGACGAGTCCGTGACCGAAGCCGAAGCTCCGCTTCTTCCTGATCTTCACCTGCCTGCTGCGCATCCTGAACCTCTCTGGGGGACGTGAACTGTGTTGGCCTCGATCGCCTCTAGTGCATTCGCCGGGCCAAACTTCGTCTCCGAGATGTCGAAATCGCCGCAAGTCCTGTCATGGCAATGTCGGGCGGTCGATATCCGCCTCCAGAGGGCGTATATCCGGGCGCGATGGGCTCGTGAGACGGGTTCACCTGATCCGCACGTGACGCGGAAGCGTGCACACCGTTCCCGGAGGTTTTGGGAAGGTCCCAGGATCTGAGCGCACCGCGTCGTACCCACTCGGACACGCCCGTGGGTCTGCTCTAACCCATTGGGAGGCAAGCACTCGGTTCGGCTAGAGGCTTGTCAGCATGACGGAGGATCGGATACCCTCTTTGTCCGAACGGCGTCAGGGGTTCCCCAAGGACCCTGTGGTTCGCGTCGCCTCAAGCGGCGCAGCGCCGGTCGCTGAGACCTACCGACCCACATGGGTTATGGGTCGAACCCACGATGGAGCCACCGGCTCCTTGGGCCCAGAGGCTTCGAGAGACGTGACCAGGAACGTGTCCGGGGAGCAGTGGGTGAAGAGCGGCGACCGCGAGCCCAGGGAGAGGCCTCCGTGCTCACCAAGCTGGTGATCGTCACGGCGCTGGTGGTCATCATCATCGTGATCCTGGCCGCCTACCTCACGATCCGCCGCGAGCGCCTGGAGGAGGAGGCGCTCGAGGACGCGCGCTCGGCTGGCATGAACCAGCCCGTCAGCCTGCACCCGGTGATCGACCTCGAGGTGTGCATCGGCTCGGGCGCCTGCGTCGACGTCTGCCCCGAGTC
>MDTG01262248.1_pt1 | contig 11901 bp, 10 predicted proteins | sample 811421 | NCBI WGS metagenome assembly MDTG01 (sample SAMN05326645, study PRJNA326480) | marine metagenome | isolation source: seawater | place: Pacific Ocean: South East | collected 2011 | reverse complement strand
TGTAAATGCTCATTTATCTTTGCTAAGCTACCACATAAGGGAAGATGGAGGAATTTGTCCTATTGATAATGATAGTGGAATTGAAAAATTTAAAACTTTTAAAAAATGGACGGAAAACCAACTCCATAAACATAAAAAAATAGAATACTTTATTGAATTGCAAAAAATAAAAAAAAAATTAAAATCAAGTTCAGTAATTGAAAATAGTTTTAAATTTTTTCATATACTAATTTTTGATCCTGCATTTTTTATTTGGTATTTCAATTACAAATTTTTTGGTGAAAAAACAATCAAAGAAGTCTATAAGGATTGGCAATTTGAATATAAAAAAAAATAAGCGGGATAACTCAACGCCTAGAACGCCATTAGTGGTTGATTTAGATGGGACATTGATTAAAACTGACCTTCTACTAGAAGGCATAATTCAATACATAAAATCTTATCCATTTCAAGTATACAGAATTTTTTGGTGGTTTTTTAAAGGAGGTATAAAAAAACTAAAACATGACCTATTTAAACATGTAAATATTGATGTTTCAACTTTGCCTTATAACAAAGCTGTATTAGAATATTTAAAAAAAAATAGGGGCAGGAAAGTTATTTTAGCTACAGGATCTATCAAAATGATTGCCGAACAAATTGCAGAAAGTCTTTCGCTCTTCGATGATGTTTTTTCATCAAACAAAAAGCTTAATTTAACAGGAAAAAATAAAAGAGATTTTTTAATTTCTAAATATGGTGAAAAAGGTTTTGACTATGTTGGAAATTCTATAGCTGATTTACCTGTATGGCATGCTGCCAACAGATCTTATGCTGTAAATCTGCCATTATTATCTTCAAATAAGATTACAAGTGAAATTCAATTTGAAAAGATTTTATCAAAGAAAAATATTAGAATTCAAACAATTCTAAAAGCCATTAGAATTCATCAATGGTTAAAAAACATCTTAATTTTAGTACCGTTATTTGCTGCGCATAAATATCATGATATAGGAATCGTTTTCGATGGAGTTGTTGCTTTTTTATCATTTTCTTTCTGTGCGTCAAGTGTCTATATATTGAATGATTTATTTGACTTACCAAGTGATAGAAGGCACAGACAAAAAAGGAATAGACCATTCGCATCTGGTGACCTAGATATCATTCACGGAATTTGCACATTCATTTTTTTTATTTTGTTATCGTTTTCAATTGGTCTGACATATTTAAATGATAATTATGTACTAGGATTGTCTTTTTATTTTACGTTGACACTTTACTATTCCTTAAAATTAAAAAGCTTGTTAATTATTGATATTATTACATTGGCAAGCTTATATACAATTCGTCTTTTCGTAGGCTCATTAGCTATGGAAATTGAATTGAGTTTTTGGATGTTATTATTTTCAATATTTTTTTTTCTAAGTTTAGCGCTTTTGAAGCGATATTCTGAATTGTTTCATTTAAAATTTTCCGAGAAAAATGATATTGTCAAGGGGAGGGCTTATCTAAAAAATGACTTTCTAATGCTAGGATCTTTGGGAGCTTCATCAGGATACTTATCAGTTTTGGTTTTGGGGCTTTACATTGATGATCTTAAGTCAGCCTATTTGTATAATAATGGTGAGTTTCTTTGGTTTTTAGTGCCGCTAATGCTTGCCTGGATTAGTAGGGTCTGGCTCTTGGCAAATCGAGGACTAGTAGATGAGGATCCAGTGCAATTTGCTTCAAGAGACACATATAGTATTTTAAATGCTTTCCTTCTAATATTAATTGTATTTATTGCAAGGTGAGTAAAATTAAAAATTTTTCATGGGGTAACTACCCATACTTTGCTCAGAAACCTATGGAAGTCCACTGGAGGACAGAATTATCTAGTATCATTCATAAAATAAAATCTGATGAAAAATCTACTCTTGTATATGGAAAAGGAAGAAGTTACGGAGATAGTTGCCTTGCTAAATCAAACGAGGTGATTTCAACTATTAATCTTAATAATATTATTTCAGTAGATTGGGAGAAAGGTCTAATTACAGCTGAAGCAGGTATTACATTAGAAGAAATTTTATCTTTCTCTATTCCAAATGGGTGGTTTCTACCTGTAAGTCCTGGTACAAAGTTTATCACTTTAGGCGGAGCTATAGCCAATGATATTCATGGTAAAAATCATCATAAACGGGGCACCTTTGGTAACCATGTTTTAAATATAGGTCTCTTTAGGTCAGATCTTGGAAATCTAATATGTAATCCTAACTTGAACTCAAACTTATTTTCTACAACAATCGGAGGATTGGGTCTAACCGGAGTTATTAAGTGGGCAGAAATCAAAATGGTTAGGATATCATCGAGTTCAATAATGAAATTTTCAAAATGTTTTCATAATCTTGAAGAATTTTTCAATTTATCTTCATATTACGATGATAAATATGAATTTTCTGTCTCATGGGTAGATTGTTTAGCGAGTAAAAGTAAATTAGGTAAAGGAATATATATGGCAGGAAATTTTGCAAATGATGGAAGATTAAGAATAAATAAAAAATCTAAATTTCATATCCCTTTCACACCACCTTTTTCTTTGGTAAATAAGCTTTCTTTGAAAACTTTTAATACATTTTATTGGCTTTTAAGTAGATATAAGCAAGGATATTCGAGTACCAATTATGATCCCTTCTTTTATCCACTTGACTCTATTAGTCGATGGAATAGAATTTATGGTTTGAAAGGCTTCCAGCAATATCAGCTTGTAATACCTGAGGAATCAGCCAAGAAAGGAGTAAAAGAGGTACTTAGGATTATATCAAAAGCAAAGACAGGTTCTTTTTTAGCAGTATTAAAAAAGTTTGGGAAAATTAAATCGCCTGGACTTCTATCTTTTCCCCTTCCTGGAACGACTTTGGCTTTAGATTTTCCTCAGTCAATAGAACCAGAAAAAAAACTATTCCCTTTGATTAATGATGTAGTAAAAGATTACGGAGGACGACTTTACCCGGCTAAAGATGCACAAATGTCATCAGAATTTTTTAAAAGCAGTTATCCTCTTTGGGAAAGGTTAGAAAACGAAAGAGATCCTGTATTATTTTCACATTTTTGGGATAGGGTACTTAAATGAGTAAAAACATATTAGTAATTGGAGCGACTTCTTCAATTGCTCAATCTTGCATAAAAATATGGGCAAAATATGAAGGGAGTTTTTTCCTTGTTGCTAAAGATAAAAAAAAATTAGAAATAATGAGAGATAACTTAATGAGTCGCGGGAAAAAATCAGTCTCAATTTTCGCATCCGATTTGATTGAAATAAATAATCATGAAGTTTTTGTAGAACAAGCCTTTAAACAATTAGGGGAAATTGATATTGCTCTTATTGCCCATGGTACTCTTCCAAAACAAGAAGAAATCGAAAACGATAATAAAGCATTGGTTAAAGAGTTTATGGTCAATGGATTATCTACTATATCTATATTAACTACATTATGTAAAAAGTTTGAAAAGCAAAAATTTGGATCAATTGGTGTTATCTCTTCTGTAGCTGGAGATCGAATTCGTCGTAGTAATTATATATATGGTACTGCAAAAGGGATGGTGTCGATGTTTTGTGAGGGGCTACGCATGAAGCTATACAAGTCCAACGTTTTTTTAACGGATATTCGTCCAGGTTTTGTTGAGACTAAAATGACAAAAGATTTAAGTATGCCTCCATTTTTAGTATCCCAACCCGAACATGTAGCAAAAAATATCGTAAATGGAATAAAAAGAAAGAAAAATGTTATTTACACACCTTTTTACTGGATAGCTATAATGTTTATAATTCGATTAATACCAAATTTTATTTTTAAAAAACTAAAATTTTGAAAAGTAAATGTTAGGGAAAAGCGCTGGAAGGATTAATTATTTAATATGTTTTTTTGCATTTCTAAGTCTTTCTATTTTGTATGGCTATGTAGGATATTCCTCTTTTGGGTTTGATGATGAGTTTTGGAACATAACAATTGTAGAAAAGTATGGAAAAGATATAGTGAAGTTTTCTCAAAATGAGGATATACATCCCCCATTATCATATATATTTAATTTTGTATTTTTTAAATTTTTTGACAACTGGAATATGGTTAGGTTGATTAGTGGTCTTCTTACCTCATTAAGTATTATTTACCTTATTGTCCACATCACTAATATTTATGGTAGACTTTCCGGATTTTTTGCTTTCTTTCTTATTGGGCTGAATCCAGGGATCTTGATGTGGTGTACAAGCTTAAGGTGGTATTCTTATTTTATCCCAATACTTAATTTTATTTTAGTAACGCCTAAAAAACTTAATGGCTGGCTATATTGGCAAAAGTTACTGGTTGGTTTAGTTCTCATGGCATATCTTAACTATGTTACATTATTAATTGCCCCAATATTGATATATTACTATTGGATCAAATGTAATGATGAACTAAAAATCAGAACAAGGCATCTATTGACTTTGTTAATTACATTAATCGTTACCACATCCTATCAGGCATATTTCTTTTTAACAATACATTTTCCAAATTCAGAAACTCAATTCTCCCCTATAATAAATAATTTAATAGGGGTTGTTGTTTCTAATTTCAGCAACCAAGGTGTCTTTCCCTTATCAATAGCTGGTATTGTATCGATTTTTGGAACTTTCCTCATTACCTTAATTATCATAAAATATGTTTTTTTGGGAAAAAAGAGAGAATATCTATTTGAAATATATTTGATTTTGACAGCTATATTTATATTTGCCGGTCTAGCAGGAAAGTTTAGAAATAATTTATTGATTAGCCCAATACAGGCATTAATGTTTTGCTCATTTATTCCTACCATAAGAAAAAAGTATTTTTTGATTTCACTATCTATGATCGTGATTGGGAATCTTGTTGGAGTGCTAAATGTAATAAAGCATGAGAACACAATTAAAAATAATTGGAACTTTCCTGTTCAAGATGTTTTGGATAAAATTGATATTTTGAATTCACAATCAAAAGCTAATCTTATACTTACTCATGATCCTTTGTTGACAAATATTTTAGAAAATAAAAAATTAAAATTATTGAGCCCTTATTCAAATGATAAGATGAAAACAGAAAATGATATTTCTAAAATCGAAAACTTAATTATTATAAAAACATATAAAGGAAGTATAAATGTTGATAAAATAAAAAAAATGTATGACGAAGTAAAAAAAGTAAAATTTGATGGAAAAGATTCTTTTAGGTTCGGTCTAGATAAATTTTACAATTATAAAAGAATTATAGATCCACATTTCCCACAATATCAAGTTGAAATAGTTTATTTAAAAAATATAATAACTTACCCTAATTTTTTAGAATGGATAGACAATACTTAAATAGCATTCCATGTGTGGAATAGTTGGTATAGCTTCAAACCATTTTCAAGAAAATAGAGAATGGTTATCTAAGGGTATAAAAAAAATCAACCACCGAGGACCCGATTCCTCCGGAGAATGGTGGTCAAAAAATAAAACCATTGGGTTTGGTCACACAAGGTTATCTATTCTAGATTTATCAAGTTCTGGTCACCAGCCGATGCGTCACAAAGGAAGAGACTTAACCATTATTTTTAATGGAGAGATTTATAATTATCTGGATTTAAAGAAAGAACTGATTAATGCCGGATTCAGTTTTCATTCTAAAAGTGATACAGAAGTCTTAATGGTCTCATATCTTTATTGGGGTGAGAGTTGTGTTAAAAAGCTCAATGGGATGTTTTCATTTGCAATTTATAATGGTAAAAAAAACAATTTATTTTTTGCAAGAGATCGAGCTGGAGAAAAACCTCTATATTATAGATACCATGAAAACACATTACAATTTTCTTCAGAATTAAAATCGTTATTGGAAAACAAAATAAATCCAAGAAGATTAGATAAAAAGGCCTTAGATTGTTTTTTAGGGATGGGTTTTATTCCTAAGGATCTTTGCATCCTAGAGGGCTATAAAAAATTACCTGCAGGACATTCTATGACTTTTGATATAGAAAATAATAAATTGAAAATTAGGCGATATTGGGAATTGCCTCAGCCTCAAAACCAAGAAGTGGTAAATAAACAAGAATTGAAAGAAGAGTTAAAATATTTACTAACTGATTCAATATCAAAACAATTAATAGCTGATGTACCATTGGGTATTTGTCTAAGCGGAGGATTAGATTCAAGTATTATTACTGCCATAGCAGCAGAGCAGATAAATGATATCCATACATATAATGTTGTCATGCCAAACGATGAGAAACTGAACGAATCAAAGCATGCCAAATTAATTTCTGACTATTTTGGCACTAAACATACAACAATTAAAGCAGCTGCTCCATCTGAAAAAACACTTATAGATTTAATAAGACAATTTGATGAACCGATTGCTGATAGCTCTATACTCCCTACATATATGTTGAGTAAGCTAATTAAAAATCATTGTACAGTTGCTATTGGTGGGGACGGCGGCGATGAACTTTTTGGAGGGTATGGATTTTATTCTAGAGTTTTGAAATTAAATAATCTAAATAGTAAAGTACCAAATTTCATTTTGAATTTAATTAATTTTTTATTTGATAAATGTACTCCCCTCGGAATGCCGGGAAGAAATTTTGTTTCAGACTTATCAGTAGATTACATTAAAAGTTTACCGACACACTTAAACCTTTTTGACTCGACTAGTAGAAATGTTATGTTGTCTAAAGCATATAAGTCATACCTTATTTCAGAAAGTGTTTATAATAATCATATTCCACATGGAAAAGATCTTATAGAAAATTTAACTAGAATGGACTTTAATTTTTATTTACCTGAGGATATTCTAGTAAAAATTGATAGAGCAAGTATGATGAATAGTTTAGAGCTAAGATCACCATTCTTAGATTACCGAATTATAGAATTTGCTTTTAAAAAACTTCCAAGTATTTTGAAAGTATGTGGAGATCATAAAAAAATATTTTTGAAAGAAATAGCAAAAGATATTTTACCAAAAAAATTTGACTATAATCGAAAACAAGGTTTTTCAATACCCTTAGATAATTGGTTGAAAGAAAAATCGATGAATACTCTTGTCAGAGAAGTTCTTATGGATAAAGATTCTATATTTGATTACAGATTTATTAAAAAATTATTACAAAATCAAAGGTTGGGTTTTAAAAACAGCGAGCGGATCTTTGCTTTAATGCAATTTGAAATATGGCGATCCTCATACGGAGTAAGTTATTAATTTGCTTTATAATACAATTTATGATTTATTAGTAATTCCAATATTGAAAATATTGGTAACCTACTCTAGAAAGAATAGATCTATCTTAATGGTTGATATCGACAGAACAATAGCCCACACTCCAATCAATTTTAGCCGGGAAAGTAAAATTTTAGAATTTTCTTTTTATCCAGATATGGTTGAAATGATAAATTCCTTAATAGAGGATGAAAATAGCTTTCTCGTGTTTTGTAGTGTACGACCATTAAAAACATATTATGATACAAGTAGATGGTTGAGAAAAGTAGGTTTTAACATTAAATGGGACCAGCTGATTTTTACTAGATCTCCAATGCAAAAGTATGAAATATTAAAATTTTTTCATGATAAAAACATTAATGTAAAAATTATTGATGATTTAACGTATGATCACAAAAATTGCGGATCTTTTAAGTATTATACTGAAGTGATAAAAAAACTTAAAGAGTCAAAAATTGATTATTTATCTTTTAAAGAAATACAAAAATATCAAGTTATGATTAAAAAAATTTAATATAAGACAATTAAAACATTTGTAATTTTTTAGCTGTTTACTCAAAATTAATTTTTAAATATGGTAATCCTTTCGAAAAAAGAAAAAAATATTTTTTCTAGATATAAAGAGCTAAAAGAAAATTCAGGTAGTCATAGCCCAAGTATATTCACAATTAAAAATGCAATTGAGGATATTACAATTAAAGTAGATGCTTGTTTTTTATCTAATCCTTACGCTACAGATTTATTCATAAATCGATTCAATAATGAAATTATTGATAATTTCAGGTTAAGAGAGATCTTGGAATATTATCCTTCTCAAAATCTTGAAATAGGGAAACTACTTTCTGATCGACTTCAAGTTAGTAAAGAGTCTATCATAATTGGTAATGGTGCGATTGAAATCATCCAAGCCTTATTGCATAATTTTGTAAGCACTAACTTAGTTATTTGCATACCTACTTTTTCTTCCTATTATGAATTTATAAAACCAAATACCAAAGTGCTTTTTTTTAAACTTCAAAAAGAAAATGATTTTTTGTTTGATAAAGAATCATACTTAAAATTCATTGAAACTCATAAAGCAAAAAATGCGGTCTTAATAAATCCTAATAATCCAAATGGTGGTTATATAAATTTTGAAGATTTACAAGTACTTTTGGGTGAGCTGTCGCACCTTGAGAACATTATTATTGACGAAAGTTTTATACATTTTGCTTACGAAAGTACTGATAAATCGATGATCAATTATCATGCCCTTTTCAAACAATTCTCTAATGTTTCTCTTGTTAAAAGTATGTCAAAAGATTTTGGAATAGCTGGAGTAAGATGCGGATATGGACTTTTAAACCCTAGTAAAATTGATGGATTACTAGGAAATGGATACCTTTGGAACTCGAACGGTATATCTGAATATTTTTTTAATTTATTTTATGAGGATAAATTCTACAAAGAGTACCAAAAAGTTAGAATTAAATATTTAAATGAGATGTCTTTTTTTAAATCTGAATTAAAAAAAATTAAGAAGATAAAAACATATCCTTCAAATGCTAACTTTATTTTAGTAGAATTGTTAGATGGATCCACTGCTGATATTTTTGCCGCTAAAATGTTAATTAATTATGGAATTTATATGCGTAGTTGTAGCGACAAATTGGGCTTGGATGGAGAGTTTCTTAGGATAGCATCAAGGTCAAAAAAAGAGAATCTAATGATAATAAAAGCATTTAAAGATATTTTTAATTCATAGATGAATAACTTTCTAACAATTCAATCATTTAAAAAAGAACTTATAATTGAAAAGTCTTATATGTTTTTGGAAGAATTATTGCCACATGAAAAAATCTTTTATGATAGACTACATGGACTAAAAACTTATATGGAATCACTATCTCCTGCAATTATAATACCTAGTATTATTATTTGCTCAAAAACTAAAATAATCATCGATGGGCACCATCGTTATTATGCACTGAAAGATTTAAACATTGATAAAGCCCCGATAACATGTATCAATTACGATTCAAAAAAAATAATAACCAACTCTCAAAATAATATTAAAAAAAGTCTTATTATTAAATCAGCTTTGGTATCAAATCTTTTTCCTCCAAAAACAACTGAACACAAGATAAAACACGAATCAATGAACTATCCTTTGATTCTTCTTTCTGATTTAATGGCTGTCAAGAAAGCAAAATAATAGGAATATTTTTATGCGAATAATTCATGCATTTGAAAGAGTTCTATACCCTTTGCTAAAAATAAAATGGTTTCGTTTTTTCCAGTTATACAGTAAAAGTGCAGATATAGTTGTCTTTTCATCCTTACTGACAATAAAAAGATTTCATTCAGAAATTATTGCATGGGAGTTAGGATTTATTAATGCATTGATTGATAAAAATATTCGATTTAATTATGCTGGTTTCGACTCAAAATGGGAAGACAAAATAATTTTCTGGTCTCCACATTCTACCTTTTTCAAAGGGAAATTTTCTATTCTTTCTTTCGAGAATGCTTCAAACTCTCTATCTTTCATCGCGAATCAACTTGAAAAACAGGGGAATAGGATATTTGTCAATTCTAAAGAGATTCTTCTTTTAGAAAATAAATATTATATGCATCAGCAATTTTTAAAAAAGGGTATAAGATCACCCAAAACATGGCTTTTTGAAAACAGAGAGGATCTATTAAAGAATCATGTAAAATTTCCAGTACTCTTTAAAGAAAATCATTCATCTGGATCTCAAGGTCTGACTTTAATTAATAATCAAAATGATTTAAAATTTATTGAATCAAAGAAAAAAATTGTTATTCAAGAATTATTAAATATTAGAATGGATATGCGCGTTACACTTATCGGATATAAAATTATTTCATCATATTGGAGGATATTAAATAGCAAGGAATGGAAGCCAACGTCAACCAGCAATGGAAGTTTTTTGAAATTTGAAGAAGTTCCTAAAAAGTGGGAAAGTTTCATAATCAAAACGGTAAAAAAAATGAAGATGGATATTTGTGGCATGGATATTGCCTTTCAAGATGATAATATAAAAAATAAGCCTCTAATTTTAGAAGTTTCCCCGCGATTTTCTCAAAATCCAAATTTTGATCCAGAGTCTAGAGGTTACACATATAAAGAATATAAGAAAAAATCCTTTCTAAGAAATTCATTTAGGTATAAGCAAACTGAAGTTCATATGAGCTTGGCAAAGAACTATTTGGATTATATTTTTGAAAAAAATAATTTTAATATTGATGATCAAAAATGATTATTGGAATAGATGCAACAAATCTGTTACAAGGTGGAGGACAAACTCATTTAATTGAATTTTTAAGTAGCTTAGATAAAAACCGGCACGATTTCAGCAAAGTAGTTTTATGGGGAAGTAAGAACCTTATTGATAAAATTCCAACCCGAAGCTGGATAGAATCTATTTCTTATGATATTTTTGAGAAAAATATTGTACACAGAACTTTTTGGCAGATTACAAAAATGAAGGCAGACGTAATACAAAAAGGTTGCACCGTGCTTTTTGTACCAGGTGGTAATCATTTGTCAAACTTTTCACCTACCGTTACCATGTGTCGAAACATGCTTACTTTTGAAAAGAAAGAAGCCGCCAGATATGGAATTTCAAAAATGTGGTTTAGGCTTGTAATACTTAGATTTTTACACAAAAGATCTTTCAAAAAAGCGGAGGGGCTTATCTTTTTGACAGAGTATGCAAAAAAAACTGTTCAAAACCAATGTAAGAATATATCTTCAAAATCAATAACTATTTCACATGGAATTAACAAAAGTTTTTTTCAATTACCGAGGATCCAAAAATCAATTAAAGAATTTAAATTTTTAAATTTATTTAAAATTGTATACGTTTCTAAAATTGATGTGTATAAACATCAAGTTAATGTGGTGAAAGCTTTTGCTGAAATTCTTACTGAAACAAACTGGCCCATGTCTTTGAAATTAGTTGGTCCAAGTTATTATCCAGAGCTTGAGAGGTTAGAAAATGAAATTCTAAAATACAAATTTGAATTTGATTGGATCTCTTATTCAGGTGAGGTAAAGTATAATGAATTACCTAAGTTGTATCAAAAGGCAGAGTTAGGTATTTTCGCTTCTAGTTGTGAGAACATGCCCAATATTCTTCTTGAAATGATGGCTTCGGGCATTCCAATTGCTTGTTCTAACATTGGCCCAATGTTAGAAATATTTGGCAATAAAGGGGCATATTTTGATCCTTTAAAAGTCAACTCTATAAAAAAAACATTATTTGATTTAATAACTAACAAATCTTCAAGAAAAAAAATTGCAGATTATGCTTATGATCGGTCAAAAAAGTATAATTGGGAAAAATGTACTGATAATACTGTGCAATATTTAAAATATATCGAAAAATCTGAAGAATTATTTGTTTAAAAACATAAAACTATAAGATATTAAGTTTGCAAAATTATATATGTGTGGTATTGTAGGAAGTGTAAATCTTAATTGGTCAAAAGACCCATTAATGAGTATCTCTCATCGCGGTCCAGATTCAAAGGATTATTTTAAAAAAAATAATATTTTTTTTGGCCACACTCGTCTCAGCATCCAAGATTTATCAAGTTCTGGAAATCAACCGATGTCTAGTTTAGATGGCAGGTTTATAATTGTATATAATGGAGAGATATACAATCACTGGGA
>MDTG01125493.1_pt1 | contig 11901 bp, 13 predicted proteins | sample 811421 | NCBI WGS metagenome assembly MDTG01 (sample SAMN05326645, study PRJNA326480) | marine metagenome | isolation source: seawater | place: Pacific Ocean: South East | collected 2011 | reverse complement strand
TTAAAAAACTCATTTCACGGAAATAATGTGTTGCCTTTTATTATAGATCAGTTTAATTCTGACATAGACGATATAAATGATGTACAAAGAGTTAAAACCTTTTTAAAAAAATATGAAAATAGAAAACATTTTCTTTATTGCTGAAATTGGAATTAATCATAATGGTGATTTAGACATCACAAAAAAACTTATTGATGCATCATGTGATGCGGGGTTCAATGCAGTTAAATTTCAAAAAAGAGATATAGATTTAGTGTATTCTAAAGACTTGCTAGATAGCAGTAGAGAAAGTCCGTGGGGATCAACTCAAAGACAACAAAAAGAAGGTCTAGAATTTGGAGTAGATGAGTACAATGAGATAAACAAGTATTGTGAGAAAAAAAATATTAAATGGTTTGCTTCCGCTTGGGACTTAAATAGTTTAAGTTTTTTGGATAAATATAATTTAGAATTTAATAAAATAGCATCCGCTATGATTGTAGATGAGACTTTCTTAAATGAAGTCGCTAAGCAAAAAAAATATACTTTTATATCCACCGGAATGTCAACTTCAGATGATATTTCTAATGCAGTAGAAATTTTTAAAAAACATAATTGCGAATTTGAATTAATGCACTGCAACTCAACATACCCAATGAAAACTGAGAATGCTAATCTATTAACAATTCCAGAATTAAGGAATATTTATAAATGTAAAGTTGGATATAGTGGTCATGAGTCGGGTTTAGCAGTATCTTTTAGAGCAGCTACTTTAGGTATTACATCACTAGAACGACATATTACTTTAGATAGATCAATGTATGGTTCAGATCAATCTGCTTCGTTAGAACCTAGGGGGATGATCGAATTAGTTTCTGTGATAAAGAAAATGTCAACGTCTGATGGAGAAAATAAATTTGGTTACATTTTTGAAGATGAAAAACCAATTGCAAAAAAACTTAGAGCACATCTGCCTTTAAAAAAATAATGAAGATTTCATTGGATGAAATATTTAATATCCATAAAGAAGAGCCATGTCTAATTCTTGGTTCAGGTGACTCTCTTAATAATTTAAATTTTGAAAAATTTTCAGGAAAAATTATTGCTTTAGGATCAACAATTTTAAGACTAAAAAAATTAGAGAAAATTTCTTATTTTGTCTCAGCTAATAATCATTTTCCAATTCCTGAAATTCAATTTCATTTAGATTTCTTAAATAGCCTTACAAATACTACCTGGCTAATGTCAGATACAGCAGCTTATAACGATATATGGGAAAAAAATGAATTATTTTTAAATGAAAATATTAAAATAAATTGGCTATCATTTGATGATAGACACTTTGATAATAAACCATGCAATCCTTTAAAACCTTGTTGTGATATTGCTGTTGCAAATAAAAATAACTTAACACTTCAAGAATATTTTTTTAAAAAAATGTTAAACACACATGATTTTATAAAACCAGTTTCTGTAGCAGAATTTGGTATTATGTTCGCAATTCTTTTTGGATGTAATCCAATTTATATTGCTGGAATAGATATGCCAAAAGAAAATTATTGGGGACATCAATCTAACAAAGAATATTTTGGATATGAATCAAGTTTTGCAGACGAATTTTTAAACAAGACTAATAAACTAATTAAAAAAAAATATTTTTTTCATTATTTAAAAAACTTAAATCTATTTCCATACATTAATTCAGCTTATTTACAATTAGTAAGCAAAATTTCAAAAAAATCCTTTTTTGCATTTGATATGGACAGATTCGAGAAAAATTTTGAAAAAATTGCTAATGTAGCAACAGCCAACAAACAAGAAATTATTAATTTAGGGAGTTCTGATGTAATTAAAAACACAAAAGGAATAAAAAGTTTAAAAATTGAAAAATTAAGTTAAAGTATTTTATGAATATAATTTTATCACTTCTATTATGTGCATTTTCAGGAGTATTAACAAGATTAGCACTTACTTATGCAAATCAAAGATGGGCAACAACTTATCATAACACTGTTGTATATCTACTTTTGCCAATTATTACTTTTACAATAACAAAAGTAATTTCAAATAATATTGCATTATCTCTAGGTATGGTTGGCGCTCTATCAATTGTAAGATTTCGAAATCCAGTTAAAAATCCACTAGAATTAAGTATTTACTTTTTATTAATTACCTATGGAATTGCATTTAGTGTAAATATAAAATATGGATTAACATTATTAATTTTTGCATCTGTTTTAATTGTATCTTTAGATAAAATCAAAAATTTTGATTTTATAAAAAAAAATTCACTGTTTAATTTATCATTCAATGAAGATGAGAATAATTATCTTTTAGAAATTGTAGCAAAAAAACCTCTAGATGAATTCATTAATAATCAATATTTAATTACAGCCGTGAACGATAAATTGCAGTCAAAATATATTTATAAATTTGGTTCTTACGATAAAAATATAATTATAAAGCTTTATGATGATATTAAAGAAAATGAGGAAATTGAGACAGCAGAATTAAATTTTTAAAAAAAGTGAGACTACTAATAATATTAATTTCTTTAATTTTTATAAATACCAAAAACATTGCATCTGAAAAAGAATGCGCGGACATCTCGTTACATGATATTGAAAGTTCAAAAATTAATTTTATAGAAATAATTCCTAAAGATTATAGAAAATTTAAATTAACGAAGTTTAAAAACTTAGTTAGTCTTGAGGATGATTTAGCTAATAATCTTTATTTTTCAAAAAAAAAGAAATTCAAATCTTCAATAAAAGTTTATTTTTCCAACGAAAAAAAATGTGAATTAAATGCAAAGATTAGAGTCCATGGTGATGGAAGAGATCATTACAAGCTAATTGATGGTGATGTGGTAGCAAGTCTTGACGTAGAGTTATTAGATGGCAATTTATTCAATTCTGTAAAATTTAAACTTTTTATCCCTGAGGCTGAGGGAGGAAATTCAGAAATATTTAATGCAACTTTATTTAAAGAACTTGGATTTCTTGCCCCAGAAACAAGAAATTTGAAAGTTAAAATTGGTGAAGGGCAGATAAAATATCTATTTCAAGAAAAACTTGTAAAAGAAATGATAGAGAAAAATAACAGAAGAGAAGGGCCAATATTAGAATCTGATGAAGAGAATACTTTTGGTTTAATGAGAATACAAAATAAAAAATGGACAAAATCAAATATAAAAATGGGAAGTGAAATTCTTGGAACAATCAATAAAGAAATGATGGCTATCAAGAATAATTTTTTTCTTAACTCACAAAAAAAAATTGAGTCAAATTCTCTTATTAATTACAGTAAGTTATCGAATAATAACACAATGCACTATAAAAATATCTCCGATTTCGTTTTGCTTGGTTTAGCCACAGGATCCTCACATATGTTTTCATTTAATGATATGAGATTCTATTATGATACTATGTATGGTTCATTTTTACCAATTTATTATGATGCTGAGCCAAATTTAAATTATGAAAAATTATCCTTCCCTGAGAATATTTCCTATTACATAGATTTAGATATTCAAAATATTTCAACAAAAATAAATAATTTAAACATTAAAAAATTAAATGATAATTTACAAAGATTTGGTCTAAAAGAAAATAAAAAACAAACAAAAAAAAGAATTGATTTAGTATTAAAAAATTTAAAATTATTAGAAAAAAAGAAAACTATAAAAGTTCATCCAGAAAGTTATAATTTTCAAAATTTAGAGAAATACTTTGGTAAAAAAAATATTTTTATGATTTATGAAGATAAAAATAATAATTTTTTGACTTGTAAATTTATAAAGAAAAATTGCTTATATCAGCAATTTTCAGATTATGATAAAGTTAATTTAATAAGACAGAGACACAAAAAAGAATTTAAGGTTTCTGATAAACCACAGTATACTTTTTTTGGATTGACTCAAAGTTCAAAAAATAAACCAATTAGAGGTTTTTATAAATGGACCAAAAACAAAATTGAAAATGAAATTTTATTATACTCACTAAATACGAATAACAAAGTCAAAATAAAAAACAAAACTATAGATATAAATTTTTTAGATAAATCTTCTAGAGCATTAATACTTGGAGAGGAGAAAGTTTTTGAAAATTGGACAATTAATATAATTGGAAAGAAACAATTTTATGGGAGAGACAATCTTATTGATTCAGAAACAAACTTAACAGGTTGTCTTACTTTTCTAGATATTGAAGTAAAGAATATAAATATTAATTCAAATAATTTACATTGTGAAGATTCTGTTAATTTCATTAGATCTAAAGGAACTATTAAAAATGTAAATATATCAAATAGTTTTTCTGATGCTTTAGATATTGACTTTTCAAATCTCACTATAGAAAACATAAATGTAGAAAATTCTAAAAACGATTGCGTTGATCTTTCTTATGGAAATTATAAAATAATTAATTTAGTTACTAATTATTGTGGTGATAAAGGTTTATCTGTTGGTGAAAAATCGAATGTTATTGTAAATGAATTTTATTCATCAAATTCAGAGTTTGGTGCAGTTTCAAAAGATAGTTCTGTAACAAAAATTGAAAAAGCAAAAATATCAAATAATAAATATTGTATTGCAGCATATAACAAAAAACAAGAATTTGCAGGTTCAATTATAAAAATAAAAGAGGTGGATTGCTCTGGGTATGTTGAAAAATTGTTTAAAGATGATTTTTCAAAAATTATTTTCAATTAGAATTTGATTTAATTTAAAGTTAAAAATTTAATAAATCTTTTTATCTAGATATTAAAAAAAGTTATTAGAATTTTAAGAAAATTTAGAGTAGAAAAAAGAATGAGTTTTAGAATTGAAAATAAATATATAGTAAACACTTCAAAAATTTTAACTTTCAAAAATTGGCTCAATGAAAAGAATTTTCAAATTAAATTTCCAAAAAGGAAAATTACATCTATTTATTTAGATAATAAAAACTTAATATCTTATAATGAATCAATTGAAGGTATAGTTCCTAGAAAAAAAATAAGAATTCGCTATTATGGAAACATTACTAAAAATACAGAATACTTTTTAGAGGAAAAAATTTCATCAGTAGAAGGCAGGTTTAAAAAAACAAAAAAAATAAACTATGAAAAAAAAGAGGAAATTTTAAGATATGGTTTTACTGATAAAGTTTATGGAAATTGTAAATTTAAGAAAATAATAACTTATGATAGAAGTTATTTTTATTATGACAATTATAGGCTAACTTTTGATGAGAATATTAAATTTAAAAACAGCTTAACTTCGATGATCTGGAAAAAAATTAATAAAAATGTGTTTGAAATAAAAACAAACATCCATACCTCTGAGGATAATTTAAATTATTTTATTCCTTTTGAAAAAATCAGATTTTCTAAATATTGTGAAACTTTCTAAAAAAAAATTAATTTTATATACTATACTCATATTTTTAGTGGGTGGTATATTTCATAGATTTTCTCTTTTTCCATTTAATATTTTATCCAATATTAAAGACTATCTGTTCAAAAATAAATTTGAAGAAACTTCAATGGTATCACATGTAAAAAATCAAACTAGAAAGTTAAAAAAATATTCTTTCTTAAAAAGTATAAATTTACACTCTCTTTATCCAGAAGAAGTATTAATCGATGAAAAAAAAAAAGAATTAAAAATATACAGCAAAACTGAAAACAATTTCTTTATAATAAGTGGAAAAGGTAATAAAGAAAAAACATTCTCAACTCTTAAAAATTGGCAAATTACTTTTGAGAATATAAATGATAACACAAGTCCGAATAATCTAATATCAGATACTTACTTTTCAGAATATGGTGTAAGAGGTTGTTTAAACATTTATGATTTAAATTTAAGTGATATAAATTTTAACGTTAAAAATTGTAACTTGGAAAATGCATTAGAATTACTGTCTGTTAAGGGTACTGTGGATAAAATTTCGATTGATAACTCTAAATTTGATGCGCTAGATGTTGATTATGCTGTACTCAAAGTAAATCATACTATTATTCAAAATGCACAAAACGACTGTATAGACCTATATAGTGGTAATTATCAATTTATAAATGTTGTAGTGTATAATTGTAATAATCCGATCGATTCTGATGCAAGCTATACAAATTTTGAAAACTTAAAAATTTTTTCTAAAGAACAAAAAAATGAATTTAAAAAATACAAAATATTTTAAGATTTTAAATAGTTTTTATAAGTTAAAAGTTAAAAAATTTATTTTATTAATAATTTTATCTTTTTTGTTTGGGATTATTTATCATCATCAACAATTTTTTCCCTTAAAACATTTATCTAATACTTGGCACAAATACTTAGAATTTTTTCCTGATTTAAATCATAGACTTTACAGTATGAAACTCTTAGAAGTTAATAAAAATTATACTCCTCGAAATAATAAAAAAGAGGTATTTATTATCTATAACTATTCTGAGGGTATGAGAATATTTTCTGATACAGTTTATTATGACAGATCAAATACAAAAAAAAATAATCTAATTTTAGTCCAGATACCTAGACACCATAATAAATTGATCACACTTTATGTGCCTGATAGAACCAAAATTATAAGAGTTTTATGTGATAGAAACGATAATAAATTTTATGCAGATTGGAAAATTGAAAAAATTGATTTTAAAATTATTGGTAAAAGCTGCATTCATTATTTAGCTAAAACAAAAATATTTGAAAAAGGTTTCGTATCTTTGCCTCCTGGTGGTCCTGAAAGCAGCGATCCATTTTTTATTGAAAAAAAATTTGAAAAATTGAAAATCAAAATTATTTCAAACTAACAAATTTTTGAAAAATTTTTTTTATATCTTTATCTGGTGGAGTATTAATTATTTTATTTTTTTTAATTTTTACAACAGATTTAATTTTTTTTTCAAAATTATTAAATCGTGGTTTTTTTATTATCCTAAAAATTTTTTTGTTACTGAAATTTCCATTTTTTAATTTATCTAAAATTAAATGCTCATAAATTTCTTTATTTAAATTCTGTAAAATCTTTACATCAAAGAAAACTTTTTTAAATTTTTTTTTATTTATAATAGAATACATATTATATATTTGATTCCAGGTATAAGTTTTATCAGGAGCAATATTAAAGATATTATTTTTAATATTATTGTCTGTGGATAATATAATTTTAATTATTATATTCGCTAAATCATTAACATGAATTATTTTCCACTTATTGTATGTGCTGAAAGGTAAAAAAATTCTATTATTAAAATACATATCATTTAATACTGTAAAACTTCTTTTTTTAAAAAGAGTTGGGATATTGTCCTCTCCATAAATTTGGCAAATACGTAAGATTATGTAGGGGAAATTTTTAGTATTATTTTTCAAAAATTTCTCTGCTTTTAATTTACCATTAATATATGTGTTTTTTGTTATTTCAGTTTTTGAATTTTCTAAAATTACATTTTTTGAATTTTGATATACTGAAGTTGAACTAACAAGTATATATTTAGATATTGAATTTTTAAATAAATTATAATCTCTTTTGACTTGATTTGAATTGAAGCAAATTAAATTTATTACTACATCAAATTTATATTTAGTAATTAATTTTTGAATTTTTACAAAATTTTTATAATAATCAAATCTATAAGATTTAATTTTTTTACCTTGAATTATTTTTTTTTGACTAATTGAGAATACTTCATGTTCTTTAAGGTTTATATTTGAGATAATTTTTTGTCCTATCTTGCCTGTTCCACCGATTATTAAAATTTTCATAAAAATAAATGTTTTTTAAATCAAATAATTATTGTATGTAGAAAAATGCTAATTACAAGAACACCTTACAGAATATCTTTCCTAGGTGGTGGAACTGATTATCCTCAGTGGTATTTAAAAAATAACGGAATGGTATTATCAACAACAATAGATAAATACAGTTATATAACTCTTAATAATCTTGATAACTTTTTTAAATATTTATATAGGATTAGATATTATTATAGAGAAGAAAAGCAAAGTGTGAAACAAATCAAACACCCAACGATTAAAAACACTTTAAAGTTATTAAATGTCAAAAATGGATTAGATATTTATCACTATGGCGAACTTCCAGCTAGAACTGGTATCGGCTCATCATCATCGTTCACTGTTGGATTAGTGCATTCACTATATAAATTAATGTCAAAAAAATTAAATAAAAGAAAAATTATGAATGACTCGATTTTTATAGAACAAGAGCTAAACAAAGAAAATATTGGATCTCAAGATCAAGTTGCAACATGTTATGGTGGTTTTAATTGTATTCAATTTAAAGGAAAGAAAATTTTCATTAATAGTCTTAAAAGATACAATAAAAATATTTCGTTATTGGAAAATTCCTGTCTTCTTTTTTATAGTGGAAAACAAAGGGAATCTTCGCTGATAACAAAAAATTTAATAAATGAAATGAGATTTAATGAAACACATTTTAATAATATTAAAGATTTAACAAAAGATGGTTTAAAAATTATAAAATCATCGAATTTTGAAATAGGTATTTTTGGTGATATATTAAAAGAAGCTTGGTTCAGTAAAAATCAAATTTCTAAAAAATTTACAAATAGTAAAATTAATGCATTATTCAATGACTCAATTAATTTTGGTGCAAAAGGTTTTAAAATGCTTGGAGCTGGCTCTGAGGGTTTTTTTATTATTATTGCTGAAAAAAAATACCATAAAAAATTAATCAAAAGATATAAAAATTATCTTAATGTAAAAATAAATTTTGAAAATGAAGGTAGTAAAATAATTTATGAAAAATAAAGTCGATAAAAATTTTCTTATTTCTTTTTCTGATAAAATAAAAGAAATTTATGAAAAAGGAAAAATTAAAGCTCCAATTCATCTATCTGGAAATAATGAAACTCAATTAATTAAAATTTTTAAAAAAGTAAATAAAAAAGACTGGGTTTTCTCGACCTGGAGAAGCCATTATCATGCTCTTTTACATGGTATTGATCCAAAATGGCTAGAAAAAGAAATTATCAGAGGAAGATCTATGGGTATTATAAATAGACAAAAAAAATTTTATTCTTCTGCAATAGTTGGTGGAATACTTCCAATAGCCTTAGGGGTAGCTCTTTCTATAAAAAGAAAAAAACTTAAAAATAAAGTGTGGGTTTTTGTCGGAGACATGACATATGAAACGGGTGTTTTTCATGAGGTGTATAAATATTCGAAAAATTTTAAGCTTCCTTTGAAGTTTGTGATAGAGGATAACGGATTAAGTACTAATACACCTACCTTAAAAGCTTGGGGGAAAAAACAAAAAATAAAGAGTGATTTATCTTACTACAAATATAAAAGAAAATTTCCACATCATGGAACTGGAACTTGGTTATTATTTTAATGAAATTAAAATATAAAACTGAATTAATTAGATCAATGAATATGTTAGCCAAACATAGAGAAACATTATTTATTGGTCAATCTGTAAAATATTCAGGAAATGCAATTTTTAATACTTTAAAAGGTGTGCCTAAAAACAAAAAAATTGAATTACCAGTTTTCGAGGATGTCCAGATGGGTATGAGTATTGGTTTAGCACTTAATGGCTTCATTCCTATTACATGTTATCCTAGGTTTGATTTTTTAGTTTTGGCTTTTAATCAAATGGTTAATCATTTAGATAAAATTAAAAAGATGTCAAATAATCAATATACTCCAAAAATTATCATTAGGACATCAATTGGATCAAGAAATCCTTTAGATGGGGGGCCACAACATACTCAAAATTATACTGAAATTTTTAAAAAGATTTTGACTGAGATTGAAGTTATCATGTTAAGCGATCCAAATAAAATATTTAAAACCTACAAAGAATGTTTGAGGAAAAAAAATAAGAAATCATATTTAATTATTGAACATGGAGATTTTTATAATGATAGATAAAAGTTTTTTTAGAAATAAAGAAGTTTTAGTTACAGGTGGAACTGGAATGATAGGCTACCAATTAGTAAAACTTCTTTTGGAATGCGAGTCAAATGTAACAATAGTATCTTTAGACGAAGGTAATAAAATTGAAAAAGTTAAATTTATTAAATCTGATTTACGAAGTTTTGAAAATTGTCTAGAGGCAACAAAAAACAAAGATATAGTTTTTCATTTGGCGGGAGTTAAAGGATCTCCAAAAATGACATCGGAAAAACCGGCAAGTTTTTTAGTTCCTACACTCATGTTTAGTATTAATATGATGGAGGCAGCAAGGCGAAACAAAGTTGAAAACTATCTTTTTACAAGTTCAGTAGGTGTTTATGAACCAAAAGAAGTTTTGAAAGAGGAAGATGTGTGGAAATCATTTCCTTCACCTAACGATAGATTTGCAGGTTGGGCAAAAAGAATTTGTGAGCTCCAAGCCGAGGCATACGAAATTCAATACAAATGGAATAAAATTTCTATCGTAAGGCCAGCCAATGTTTATGGTCCTTTTGATAATTTTGATATAGATAACGCAATGGTAATTCCATCACTTATTAAAAAAGCAGTAGAAAACGACTCATTAGTTGTTTGGGGAGATGGGACACCAATTAGAGATTTTATTTATTCAGAAGATGTGGCCAGAGGAATGATGTTTGCAGTACAAAAAAATATTCACGAACCTATTAACCTTGGAAGTGGAAATGGTTATCAAATTAAAGAAATAGCAGAAGCTATTATTAAAATCTTAAATAAAAAAAATAAAATTATTTGGGAAAAAGATAAGCCAATGGGTGACAAAAAAAGAATTATGAGCACAACAAAAGCAGAAAAATATGGATTTAAAATTTCTGTTGATATAGATAGCGGATTAAAAAAAACTATAGATTGGTTTTTGAACTATGATCATTCTAAGACTATAAGATATAATTCATTTAAAGAAAAAATTTAATAATTTTTAACAATCCATTGTATTGTTTTTTGTATACCTTTTTTAAGAGAAAACTGTGGCTTCCACCCTATTGATTTTATAATTTTCTTGTTACTCACAAGAATATTTATTTTCATTGTAGGTTTATTTTTTTGAAAAATAATCTTTTTTTCTGAATTTGTTGTTTTTTTAATTAAGTTAATTACTTCTTTAACACTGTAAGATTTGCCTAATGATAAATTATATATTTCATATTTATTTTTTTGATGCGAAAAAATTTTTTCAATACCTCTCGACAAATCATCTATATATAAAAAATCTCTCTTTTCTTTCCCTTCACCCCAAACTTTAATCATGTTAGAATTATTTAAAAACTTAGTTAAAGAGGCTGCCATAAAATGAGATTTATCTGAGAAAAATTTATCATATGGTCCATAGATATTAGAGTGCCTTAAAGAAGTAAATTTAATATCTGTGGAAGTTGAATAATATTTACATAAGTTTTCTGTATAAAGTTTTGTGTACGCGATTCCCTCGTAGTTCTTATTAATTTGTTTGTAATAATCAAAATCTTTTTCTTTTAAAGGTTTAGAAGAATTATTATACATTACAGTGCAACTTAAAGAGATAAAATGTTTAACAGAGCTGGCAGTGAGTTTCTGTAAAATTAATGAATTCATAATGGAATTACTAGAAATAAATGCGAAAGGTTCTTTTAACATTACTTTGATACCCGCTGTAAACGCTGCTGACTGAATTACAAAGTCATATCTTTTTTTAAATAATTTTTCAATTTGCACTTCATTTAAAAGATTTACTTTTAACCAATTAATATTATTGCTTTTGAATATTTTTTCCTTAGGTTTATTTTTAAAATATGTTGCGGTTACACTGTATTTTTTTGAAAAATACAAAACCAAATTTTTTCCTATAAAACCACTACCACCAAGAATTAATATTTTTTTCATTTTTTTTCTCTAAAAATTTTCAAAAATTTACTTAAGCTTTTTTCAAAAGAAACTTTGGGTTTCCATCCTGTGTGTTTTTTAAACTTACTAGAGTCTGG
>MDTG01143658.1_pt1 | contig 11902 bp, 9 predicted proteins | sample 811421 | NCBI WGS metagenome assembly MDTG01 (sample SAMN05326645, study PRJNA326480) | marine metagenome | isolation source: seawater | place: Pacific Ocean: South East | collected 2011 | reverse complement strand
GCACCCTCAAGACCAACAAAACCCGAGGACACATAAAACCTCATTTGTTCACCATCGCTATCTAATCCAGAACCAAGAATTCTAACCCCACCATCGGAGCCCGGCACAACCGGATAATCTTTTAGCCGAGAACTCAAAACGTTTCCATTTATAGTATCTACAACTATTTCCAAAACAGAGTTTTCTAATATATGAATTTGCGACTCGTTAAAATTGGATAGATAGTTGGTGCTTACTTCTTCTTGATCGCTTGCAGTTGAGATATTTTGCTCGCTTGTGTATGAGTAGAACAACAAATAACCAAACAGAGCTACAAAAAATAAATACAAAAATCTAAAGTTAAAGTTATTCATTGTTTAAGGGTTTTTGGTATTTCCATAACTACATTCAAAACCTCATTATAGACTTGATCATATTTAAGAGATAGAAATTTTTCTTTGACAACAAAGCGCAGGCCAAAGGTTTCCCTTTCCCAGTTAAATTCATCAATTAGACTATTGGCAAACTCCCACTCTTTCCTCAAAACATCTCGATATGCGCCTTTTAATGTTCTTTTAATTTTATTTCTGTCAACAGCCCGCGGAAAAATTTTCCTTGGCGTAGATACAAAAAAACCTGACTTGCTTACAACAGAAGCAGCAAAGTATTTGCTTGAGTATATTATTCCTAACTGATGAAACAAGCTACGCGGAGAGAGTCTTTCTACCCTTCCTTCTTCTGTTAGAAAGAATCGCACGACCAGCTTTTGTTGACATTCTAGCCCGAAAGCCATGAGTTCTTTTTCTTTTTAAATTGCTTGGTTGAAATGTTCTTTTCATTGTTGGTGCTAAAAATAGAGATGCATTATACATAAAATAAGCAAAATTATGTGAAAAAAAGGACACAAAGTTATTGACAAGTTATCCACAGGAAATACTATTAGTTATTCTGTAGATATCTTGTTAATTTTTGCTAGACTACTGCGAAGAGGAAATAAATTGAAAACCTGGAACCAAATATCGAAAAAGCTAGAAAAAAAGCTTACCCAAGACGAGTTTAATACTTGGATAAGGCCACTTCAGGGAGAATTTAAGGAAAATTCGCTAGAAATATCTGCGCCGAACAACTTTGTCCTTAATTATGTCTCAAACAATTTAAAAGATCATATATCTGAAGTGTTGTCATCAAAAAACACAGAAATTATATTCAAAGATAAAAATAACGAAACATTTGTCGATAAATATGTTGAAAAAACCCAAAACAAAAGGAAAAGCAACCCAGGACTTGTTCAATCCTTTGTATTTGAAAATTTTGTTGAAGGCAAATCAAATCATTTAGCTCTTGCCGCTTCAAAACAAGTAGCTCAGAACCCAACAGGAGATTACAACCCATTATTTATATATGGGGGCGTTGGGCTAGGTAAAACACATCTTATGCACGCAGTGGGTAATGAGATTTTAAACCAAGACCCAGGCAAAAGGGTTATTTACGTCCATTCAGAAAAATTTGTTGCAGATATGGTTAAAGCTTTGCAGCTTAACGCAATAAATGAGTTCAAAAGCTTTTATAGAACTGCTGACGCCCTTCTTATTGACGATATCCAGTTTTTTGCAGGAAAAGAGCAGTCCCAAGAAGAGTTTTTTCATACCTTTAATGCGCTGCTAGATAGAAACAATCAAATGGTTTTAACTTGCGACAAATACCCAAAAGAAATTGACGGCCTTGAAGATCGGCTTAAATCAAGGCTCGGCTGGGGCCTTCCTGTGGTGATAGACCCTCCTGAGCTTGAAACAAGAGCAGCCGTTCTTCTTGCTAAAGCATCCCTAATGGGTTGTCATTTACCAAATGATTGCGCGATATATATAGCACAAAGAATTAGATCAAACATTAGAGAGCTTGAAGGGGCTTTAAAAAGAGTTATAGCTAACGCAAAATTTACAAATCAAGAGATAGATATTCCATTAGTTAAAGATGCCTTAAAAGACCTTTTTGTTATATCAGCAAAAATGGTTAGCATAGACAACATTCAGAAAACAGTTGCTGAATACTATAATATTAAACTTTCTGATTTACTCTCAAAAAGAAGAAGTCGATCTATAACAAGACCAAGACAGTTAGCAATGTCTCTCACCAAAAGACTTACCAATCACAGTCTTCCTGAGATTGGTGAAGCTTTTAATGGTAGAGACCATACAACTGTAATACACGCCTGTAAAAAAATTAAAGAACTTAGAGTTGAAAACAACTCACTAGAAGAGGATTATAAAAATCTAATAAGATCCCTTACCAATTAATGAAATTTACAGTACATAAAACAGTAATAGTTAATGCTTTATCAACAGCTCTTGGAATTGTTGAAAAAAGATCAGCATTCCCCATTCTGTCAAATATTCTTTTATCAGCGACAGAAGATGGGCAAATATCTATTACTGCAACAGATGAGGAATCTCAAATCAAAACAAACTTAAAAGCAAAAACAGTTGAAGAGGCAGGTAAAACAACTGCGCCAGCAAATAAACTAAGCGAGCTGTGTAAACTTTTACCAGAAGGAGCAGACATAACAATATACTTAAACAACGAAAAACTTTTTATAGAGTCCGGCTCAGGAAAATATTCAATTTCAACCCTTCCTAGTGAAGACTTCCCAATTTTTAGAGTTGATGACAGCGGTGAAGAGGTTAAGCTTCAAGCAGCTGCACTTAAAAATGTTATCAACAAAACCTTTTTTGCAATAGATGCAACAACCTCTTGGGAGCGCCCATATCTTAAAGGTTTATATCTCAAAATCGAAGACAAAAATATTATCGCAGTATCAACAGATGCTCACAGATTAGCCACAACATCAAGCCCCATTAAAAAAGGTTTAACTGATGAAGCCTCAGGCATAATCCCAAAGAAAGCCGTTAGTGAAATAGGCAAACTTCTTTCCGATTTAAATGGCGAGGTTTCAATTTCTCTTACAGATAATATCTTTAGGCTAGATACAAGCACATCAACATTTTCAACCAAACTAATAGCTCATAAATTTCCTAACTATGAGCGTACAATACCTTCCGGTGAATGTGATGTATTAAAAGTAAATACTAAAATGTTCACTGAGGTAATACGAAGGGTAAGAGTTTTAAGTGATCACGACGCTAAACCAGTTTTATTTGAAATCAAGTCAAACAAGGTTCTAGTTTCTACTGCTGGCCGCAATCAAGAAGAAGCAAAAGAAAGCATAAACACCAAATATGATGGTGATGATATTGAAATAGCATTTAAATCAAACTACTTACAAGATATTTTTACAACTATTGAGTCTGAAGAATGTCATATTAGTCTTTTCGGCACCGACCAAAACTGTCTCATTACTTCGCCGGATGACCCAAACTTCAAATGTATATTAATGCCGCTTTTAATAACCCAAACAGGACCAACAGAAACAGTCGGATCAGACGGAGATAAGGGAGCATCTGGAGCAGCGTAAAAAGTGCCCATAAAAAAAATATCAGTCTATAGTTTTCGTTGCTTTAAAGGTTTAGATTTAGAGTTTTCTTATTTTAATAATTTTTTACATGGCGCAAATGGATCTGGGAAAACATCAATCCTAGAGGCTTTATATTTTTGCTCAACTGGAAGATCTTTTAAGACCCCCAATAAAAACCTCTGCATTCTGAGAAAAGAAAATGCTTTTCAAATTAAGCTTGAAACTAAAAACAACAACAAAATAAGAGTATTAAAAGAATTAAATAAAGCTATATCTTGTGAATTAGATGGACAAAAAGCGACCTCAATTGATTTATTTAGGGCGCTTCCCTCAACCCTATTAGATAACAAAACATTTTCTATGTTTGCGGATACACCAAAATATAGAAGACAAATGCTCGATAGGTGCTTAATGGCTGCAGACAAAAATTACACTAAAGAGTTTTTTTCTTTCCACAGATCACTTAAACAAAGAAATGCTAGCCTAAAATTAAAAAGAGACCAAAGTCTTAACATGTGGTCTGAAATATTTACCACCTCTGGATCACTGCTTTCTAAAAAAAGAAATGAATTTTTTGAATACTCTAAAGATTCATTTTTTGGCTTTGCTAAAAACTTCAAAGACAAAAGGGTGATTGATTTACTAAACTCTTTGGATATTGTGTTTTACAAAGGCTGGCAAGAAGGCACACCCCTTAAAGAATCTCTCGATAAATCTGCAGAGACTGATTATAAGAGACAAACCACAACCTTAGGACCACATAAAGCCGATATCAAATTCTTAATTAACCAAGCTGACATAAAATATATTCTTTCAAGAGGAGAGCAAAAATTCATGTCTATTTTATGGTGTCTTTCTATGCATAAAGCGCTTTCCGATTTTTATGAAATAGAACCATTTTTAATCATAGATGACATTCACTCAGAGCTTGATGAGGATTTTTATACTGAACTTATTCATTTTCTTCCAAAAACAAGCAATCAATTGTTTTTTTCAGACATTAGTAACCCATTTAATAGTAAAATAGAGGATCAGTTAAAGGAGCTAAAAAAGTTCCATGTGGAACAATTTACTAATGCCAAAAAAACAAAATAAAAAACAATCCTACGACTCATCAAACATACAAGTTCTTAAAGGACTTGAGGCCGTAAAAAAAAGACCAGGAATGTACATAGGTGATACAGATGATGGCTCAGGACTTCATCATATGGTTTTTGAGGTAGTTGATAATTGTATTGATGAAGCAATGGCAGGGCACTGCTCAGAGATAGTTATTTCAATTAACAAAAATGGATCAGTTACTGTAAAAGATAATGGAAGAGGCATACCTGTAGACACTCATAAAAAAGAGAAAGTGCCAGCAGCTGAGCTAATTATGACAACACTGCACTCAGGGGGTAAGTTTGACGATAACAGCTATAAAGTTTCAGGAGGGCTTCATGGTGTCGGAGTTTCCGTAGTAAATGCTTTATCTAAAGAATTAACATTGAAGATCTGCAGAGATGGCGGGCAGTATGAACAAAAATATGCTGATGGAAAAGCGCAAACTAAACTTAAGAAAACCAAAGCATCTAAAGAGACTGGAACCGAAATAACTTTTAAACCATCTAAAGACATATTCTCTTTTGTAGATTTTGATATCGATAAAATAAACAAGAGAGTGCAAGAACTTTCATTCCTTAATGCCGGGGTAAACATACTAGTTGAAGATAAAAAAACTGGCAAATCAAAAAAATTCTCAAATAGTGGCGGACTTTCAAGTTATGTTAAGTTTTTAAAAGGTAGAAAACAAAGCATATCTGAAATTTTTCACTGTGAAGGGGAGCAAGATGGTTTAAGTGTAGAAATAGCTCTCCAGTGGAACGATGCTTACTCAGAAAACGTTTTATGTTATACAAACAATATTCCACAAAAGGATGGAGGAACACACCTTTCTGGCTTTAGAGCAAGCTTAACAAGAGTAATGAAAGCATTTATAAGGAAAGAGGAGCTAAACAAAAAATCACCTGTAGAGCTTTTAGGTGAGGATGTGCGAGAAGGATTAACCGCAATAGTTTCAGTTAAAATACCTGATCCAAAATTTTCATCTCAAACAAAAGAGAAGCTTGTTTCCTCTGAAGTCGAAAGTGTAGTAAGCAATGTTTTTAATAAAAATTTTAATGACTATCTGTTAGAAAATCCTAAGGAAGCTATGGCAATTCTAACAAAGATATCTGAAGCTGCTCTTGCAAGAGAAGCAGCAAGAAAAGCAAGAGAAATGACAAGAAGAAAAGGTGTTCTTGAGGTTGCAGGGTTGCCAGGCAAGCTTGCTGACTGCCAGGAAAAAGACCCAGCCTTATCAGAAATATACATTGTTGAGGGTGATTCCGCAGGAGGTTCAGCAAAACAAGGAAGAAACAGACAAAATCAAGCAATTCTCCCATTAAAAGGAAAAATATTAAATGTTGAAAAAGCTAGATTAGACAAAGTTTTATCATCTCAAGAAATAGGAACCCTTGTAACAGCTTTAGGCTGCGGCATTGGAACTGATGAGTTTGATGCAGATAAACTAAGGTACCATAGGATAATTATTATGACAGATGCCGATGTAGACGGCTCGCACATAAGAACTTTGCTTTTAACTTTCTTTTTTAGGCAAATGTTTGAAATTCTTAACAGAGGACACGTTTATATTGCTTTGCCACCTCTATATAAGGTTTCAAAAGGAAAAAATATCAAATATGCTTCAACAGAAGCAGACAAGGATATTGCACTTAAAGAACTATCTAAGACTGGAAATAGGGGTATAGAGATACAGAGATATAAAGGATTAGGCGAAATGAACCCAGATCAATTATGGACTACAACCATGGATCCACAAAACAGGAGAATGATGAGGGTAAGGATTGAGGATGCTAATGAGGCTAACAACGCCTTTGAGATCCTTATGGGAGATCAAGTTGAACCTAGAAGAGAGTTTATTGATGAAAACGCCCTTTCAGTAGGAAACTTAGATATATAATAGTTTTGTACTCACAAGATTAATCTGTACCCATAGAAGTATTACTGTTCATCCAGCCTACCAGTTTTTCTGTTATCTCTGATGAATTATTTCCTTTAATAGGGGGGCCTATAACAACATTTATAGTTCCTGGAACCTTTATAAACTTTTTATTCTTCCAATATAAACCAGAGTTATGATAGATGGGTATTAAGTCTACTTTATTTCTAACAGCTAAATCAGCAGCGCTTCGGGCAAACTTTCCAACTCTCATACCTGGTTCTTTTCTTGTTCCTTCTGGGAAAACTAATACAGAATAACCATTATTTATTTTTTCTGATCCTTTGATAATAACTCTTTTGGCTGACTGTATTTTTTTTGATCTATCAATTTTTATAGGATTCAGAAGGTTTAAAGCCCAACCAAAAAAGGGAATATAAATAAGCTCTTTTTTAATTATTGTAGTTAGTGGATTTGCAAGCGTTTGAAGGTAAAATGATTCCCAAAGACCCTGGTGGTTTGATGCTATTACAACTGGCTTGTCGGATGAAATATTGCCCTTTACATGCCAATCTATACCACATATAAATCTAAGAACTTGCAACATTATTGATATAAATTTCGTCGTTAGTAAGTATCTATATTTAAGACCAATAAATGGCGAAATTAAAACAAAAAGCACAGCAAATACAATTACTGAAAGATAAAAATAAAGACTAAATAATAGACTTTTTAAAAAATACAAAAAACTCAAAATTATTGTTGCAACAAGCTTCTAAGAAGACCTTCTAAATCTTCTGTTTTGATTCTGTTTTGTTTCATTGAATCTCTATCTCTAACAGTAACTGTTTCATCCTCAATAGTATCAAAATCAATTGTTATACAGATTGGAGTACCTATTTCATCATGTTTTCTATAGCTTTTACCAATGTTTCCAGTATTTTCAAGAACAACCCTACCCAGACCCAATTTCTGCAATTTATCTTTAATTTCCTTTGAAAAGTCAACAATTGTCGGGTTATTCTTTTTTATAGGTATAACAGCTGCTTTAATTGGAGATAAGTGAGGCTTTAATGCCAACACAACCCGGCTTTTATTATTTTCTAAGCTTTCTTCCTTGTATGCTTCATTCAAAACAGCAAGAACACCCCTATCAACTCCCGCAGATGGTTCAATAACATATGGAACTTCCCATTCTTTAGATTCAAGATTTTGAACTGCTAATTTTGCATTTGAATCTTTATTGTTAACAACTTCTGTTGTTATATTGAGGTCCTGCTGATTTTTTGAGTGCGAGCCAAGATCAAAATCTGTTCTGTTTGCAATTCCCTCTAACTCCTCAACTCCGTGAGGAAACTTATACATTAGATCTACAGTTGCTTTAGAGTAGTGTGATAGTTCTTCTTTAGGAACACGAAGAATTTCAATCCTGTCTTTCTCAACTCCTTGCTGTTCCCACCAACTAACTCTCTCCTCTATCCAGTATTCATGCCAACCCTCATCTTCACCTTTCTTTACAAAAAACTCTAACTCCATTTGCTCAAATTCCCTAACTCGAAAAATAAAATTTCTAGGAGTTATTTCATTTCGAAATGCCTTACCAATCTGGGCTATTCCAAAAGGAATAGTTTTTGATGTTGAGTCGATTACGTTTTTAAAGTTTGTAAATATTTGTTGCGCTGTTTCAGGTCTTAAATACGCATAAGACTCGTCATCTGAAACAGGCCCTATATTTGTTTTAAACATAAGATTAAAAGGCCGAGGCTCTGTTAGATTTATAGATCCACAATGTGAGCACTTACTATCTTTTATATGATCTGCTCTCATGCGATTTTTACAATCTTTACAATCAACCAATGGGTCTGTAAAAGTTTCTTCATGACCAGAATATTTTAGAACTTTTTTATTAGTTAATATTGATGCATCAAGACCCTCAACATCATCTCTGGAGTAGACCATTGTTGTCCACCAAGCCTTCTTGAGATTTTCTTTTAGTTCAACACCTAAAGGACCATAATCATACACTCCTTGAAGCCCGCCATAAATTTCATTTGTTTGAAAAATAAATCCCCTTCTCTTACAGAGAGACACTAATTGGTCCATTGATTGAGCTGGCATTTTTTTTAGATGTATATCCTCTCATGAAGATATTAATATATTATTAACAATATCGTAAGCAATATCTTAAAATGAGATTATTTTTTTATTTATTTTCACCCTTTAATTTAAGGGTTGGTTATATTTTTTGCGATTTTATTTCCTCAATAATAATTTCATTTAATACAAAAATTGTAAAAGTTTCTAGAATAAATATAAGCATTGCCTATCATCGCAAAAATAAAAAAGTTATTGAATCTATTGTTCGAAGATCTGTTAAGCAAAGCATAAGATCCTACTATGAAACATTATTTTGCTTATCAAGAAGTCAGAGCAAGCTAAATAAAAGTATTTTTAAAGTTGAGAACCGCTATCTTTATTCTCAGGTAAATAGAGACTTTGGTCTTATACTTCTTTCAACCCATAATAGAAGCGTAGACTTGTTATTAAACCAAATAACTAACCAAGAAACTGTAACGGCTATCTTTAAACCAATAAAAATAAAAGCATTTAATGAATTTATCAAAAAGAATAGACAAAAAAGCGGTTCAAACGTATTTGAAACAAATTTTACTGGTGTTAAAGAGTTGTTTTCTGCCTTAAAGAAAGGAGAAACAATAGCTATGGCAGCAGATCAGGTGCCTGCAAAAGGTATGGGTGTTTATGAGGACTTCTTTGGAAAAAAAGTTTATACAACCAACCTAATACCTTCTCTTCACTCCAAAACAAAGGCTCCAATTGTTTCTGTAGCAATACATTCAGAGAGCCCTTCTAATCACCTTTATATTAGATACGGGTCAAAGACTACATATAAAAAAGAGATACCATATGATGCAAAAGCCATGAATCTAGAAATAGAAAAGATTATCAATATCAATCCCGAAGACTATAATTGGGAGTATAAAAGATTTAAAAAACAACAACTTGAAGATAAAAATATTTATAAATAATTATCTTCTCCAAAAAGCTGGCATCAACACCACAAGAAAGGTAAAAATTTCAAGCCTGCCTAATATCATTGCAAAACAAAGTAAAAGTTTTGTTGTTGAAGGAATGTCCGCATAGCTAGAGGCAATTTCACCCAAACCAGGACCAAGGTTATTTAAACATGCACCTACTGACGAAAACGCACTTACAAAATCAAGACCTGTTGCAAGGACAAGTAAAAATAAAATCATGAAGGATATTATGTATATCGAAAAGAAACCCCAAACAGCTTCTGAGACATTACTATCTACAATCTTTTTACCCAATTTAATTGTGTTAACAGAGTCAGGATGAATTATCTTAAAGATTTGTTTGTAAGCATGCTTTAACATTATCAAGACCCGCCAAGATTTAATGCCGCCCCCTACAGAGCCTGAGCAAGCCCCAACAAATGCTCCAACTAAAAGCATAAAGCTTATGTAGGCTGGCCAGGTTGAATATTCATCAGTTAAGAAGCCGGTAGTTGTTATGATTGACACAGTTTGGAAAAGACCTTTCCTAACTGGAGCATCAATATTGTTTGCAATTAATGATAGACACACCAAAAAAAGAATAGTTATTAACAAAGATACAAAAAACCTTAACTCTGGATCATAAAAGTATTTGAGAACTTGCTTTCTATATATGGCGCTGTAATGTACAGCAAAACTCATAGCAGAAAGAAGCATAAAAATAACACAAACAACCTCAACAGAAACACTATCAAAATAACCAATACTTAAATCATGTGTAGAGAAACCACCAATCGATACAGTGCTGAAAGCATGACTTACAGCATCAAAATAACTCATTCCAGCAAAACGATATGCAAAAATGCACAAAACAGTAAGTACTAAATAAATAGACCAAAGAGCTCTTGCTGTAGAAGTAATACGCGGTGTTAACCTTTGTTCACTCATAGGCCCTGGTGTTTGTGTTTTAAATAACTGACCGCCACCTATGCCCAGTAATGGCATAACAGCAATTGCCAAGACAATTAAACCCATACCGCCAAGCCACTGCAAAAGTTGCCTGTAAATTAACAACGACCTTGGAAGATCATCCAAACCAGTAACAACTGTTGCACCCGTTGTGGTTATTCCCGACATTGACTCAAAAAACGAATCAACAACACTAAACCCAAACAAAATAAAAGGAATTGACCCCGAAACAGATAAAACAACCCAAAAAAGGACAGTTATAACAAAACCATCACTTAAAGAAAGTTCTTGTTTATTGTTTTTAGTAAAAAACCAACTCAAAAAACCCAACCCAACAAGTATAGACATACCTAACCCAAAGACTGTTACAAGACTTTCCTCATAAAGAACAGCCACAAACAAAGGGACGGAGAATGACACACCAAACATTATCAACAAAAGACCAAAGAAATTTAAAACCTTAGCTTGATTCAATTAAACCTCTTTAAAATAGTTTTCTATTTCAGGTATAGCTTGTTTATCTGTAAAGAATACAATTAAGTGGTCATCAATGCTCAGCATTAGATCATCTGAAGGCATTAAGATCTTCTCATCTCTGACAATTGCTCCAATGCTTGCTTCTTGTGGTATAGGCAAATCAGCCACCGGCTTTCCAATAAAATCCGAAGTAAAAGGATTGGAGTGAACAACACCCTCAACAGCCTCTGCACCTGAATGTAATTTTAATAGAACATCTTGAGCAAAATCTGCTTCACGGAGATCTTGCATAACTAATGAAATTGTTAGTCTATAAGGCGCTACAACATTATCGATAAACCTTTTAGGAATTATATCCATATATGAAATATTGTTGACTAAGATCATTGTTTTCTTCGCACCAAGCTTTTTGGCAAGAAAAGATGACATTATATTTGCTTCATCATCATTAGTCAGCGCACAAAAAACATCAGTCTGATCAATATTTTCACTTGATAAAAGCTCCTCATCAGAACCACTTCCATGCAAAACTATTGATCTTTCAAGTTCTTCTGAAAGAAACTTACATCGTGTTTTATCTCTCTCCACCAATTTAACATTAAAGTCTGATTCAAGATCTTTTGCTAGATTGAAACCTATTTTTCCACCACCAACAATAAATATTCTTGAGTGCTGCGAATGATCCTCTTGAACTTCATTAACCACGGAATCAATATTTTCAGCTGAGGTTATAAAGTAGAGTTCATCATTTTCCTTAATTATTGTAGAGCCTGAAGGCTTAATTGGCTTATTTTTTCTATAAATTACAGGAACATGCGTTTCAACATCCGGCATGTCGCCATTAATATTTTTAAGCTCTTTCCCAACAAGCTTCCCTTTTTTAGATGCTTTAACAGCAATGAGCTTTACTTTCCCATCTGCAAAAGTTTCAATTTGATTTGTTCCAGGGTGCCTTATTAGTTGCGACAAGTGCTCAGTAATATCTTTTTCTGG
>MDTG01008841.1_pt1 | contig 11902 bp, 8 predicted proteins | sample 811421 | NCBI WGS metagenome assembly MDTG01 (sample SAMN05326645, study PRJNA326480) | marine metagenome | isolation source: seawater | place: Pacific Ocean: South East | collected 2011 | reverse complement strand
TCGAGGTGGTCGAGAGCGTCTCGCTCGGCTGACGCCGGCGTGCCTGGAATCGTGATCAGTCTTCCGGCGGCAGGAACGCCTCGGCCTCGATCTCCACGCGGGCGCCATCGACGAGTTTCGCGACCTCCACGAGGACGTTCGCGGGCCTGATGTCCTCGAAGGCGGGGCCCATCACGTCGGCGATCTCCTCCCACCGATCGATTTCGGTCGTGTAGATGCGGATCTTCACCACGTGGACGAGCGACGCACCGAACGGGTCCAGGGCGGCCGCGATGCGTTCGACGCAGCGCCGGGTCTGTCCGGCGAGACCTTCCGGCCAGGTTCCATCGTCGTTGATGCCAACGCATCCGGCGACCCAGATCAGCGGGCCCGCCTGGACGGCGCGGCTGTAACCCATTCTCGGCTCCCACGGGGAATCGGTCTGAAGACGACGCCGGCCGTCGGGCCCCTCGATCATTCGCTGGCGTGGTGATGGCGGCATCGGCGGCTCCTCGACGGGTCGAAACGGTCCGGGGTCAGGATAGGAGCGGGCCCGGGATCGTGATTCCGCCCGGGGACGGTCGCGGAGGCCGCCGCTTGATGCGAGGATGAGATCCGTTCTGGAGGAAGTCGACGCCGCGGGGTGGTCCCGCCGGCGCTTCACGCGAACCATTGGACGGGGGTCCCGTGCCGGGACTCCGGAAGGACGTCGAGCGATGTGGATTCGTGGCAGCATCAACGGCGCGATGGTCGTGGCCCTCGTGATGGCGACGGCGTCGAGCGGACGCCCCGCCGCGGCGCGGGCCGATCGCGACGCCGGCGGGGAGACCTCCGCCTGCCGCACACCGGCCGATCCACCGGCCATGCGCCTGGCGGTCGTGTCGCACGAGCCTCCGACCGGCGTGGCGGACGGCATGGAAGGCATCGAGGATCCCGCGGTCCGGGACCTGCTGGCCGCGATCGACGTCCAGACGCTCGGTCTCCGGGACTTCGCCTCCCGGGTGCGCATGGACACCTACGACGATCTCGCGGACGAGACGGAGAAGCGATTCGGCAGGGTCTACATGGTGATGCCTCCGCCCTCCGCGGAAGACGCTTCGGAAGCCGACCGCGCCGCGGAACCCGGCGGGCGTCGTCGCGCCGCGATCGTCTTCGAGCGGTCGATCGAGCCGAGCGGCCGGGCCCGTGAAAGACTCGAACATTTCGTGCTCGACGACGGTGTCCTGAGCGACTACGACCACGAGGCCAAGCGACTCGTTCGGCGTCGGGTGGTCGAACCCGGCGACCGCCGGGATCCGCTGCGACTCGGCGAAGGTCCGGTCCCGATTCCGATCGGACAACGAAGCCGGGACATCGTCCGGTACTTCGAGGTCACGAGGGCGCCCGAGGTCCCGGCGAGGATCGCGAAGTCCGTGGCGGGCGTGACCGGTCTGCACCTCGTGCCGAGACCCGGCACCGAGATGTCCGAGGATCGGAAGGTCGCCAGCATCGACCTGTGGCTCGTGGGCGAGGAACGCCTGCCCTTCGCGGTGGAGCTTCGTGAGCGGGACGGGGATCGGACCACGGTGCGGTTCTTCGACCCCGTCCTCAACGCCGGCATCGACGCGACCGCCCGACGGTGGCTCGAAGCCCCCGAGGTCGATCCGAAGGTCTGGAGGATCGAGTCCAGGTGAATCGAACATGCCGACGAATCACGACCGGGTGGCGTCGCCTCGCGACGTCCGTCGTCGGGCTGGCCCCCCTCGTCACGTCCGCGGCCGCGGTTGCGCAGGAACAGGCGCTGGTGCCCGCGACGGTCGCGCCGTCGCCGCTGGTGGTGGAGGCGATGAAGGCCGAGTGGTTGACGACCGAGGAACTGGCGGCGATGCGGCGGCGTCACGGAACCTGGCGCCCGGAGGACGTGATGGACGACGGCCCGGGCCGGGCTCGCGTCGCGATGGGCCTCGGGCGTTGGGATCTGGTGGCCGATGCGCCTGACGCCCCCGTCGAGCTGCGCGCGGAGGCGATGCGACGACTCGGGCGGTCCGCCGAGGGGATCGCGATGCTCGAGGCGGAGACCGGCACCGAATCGGACGTGGCCGCGGTCGAGATGGTGCGCGCCCGGCTTCTCCACGCCGTCGGTCGTCGCGACGACGCGATGACGGCGGCCGCGAACGCGATCCGGATCGCGGATGCCGTGTCGCCGCCCGAGATCGGATCGAGTCTCGCACGGGTGGAGGCGATGCGGATCCGGCTCGATGCGGGTGGGGGTCGCCCCGACGATTTCCAGACCATGCTCGATCGACTGGGAACCGCGCGGACCGCGATCGACCGGCTCGATCCGAGGCCCCGGCTGCTGGAGGGTCGACTCCTGGTCGAGCGATCGAGCATCGCCGAGGGGATCCCCGCGCTGCACGAGGCGCTCTCGCTCGATCCCCGGCTCGCCGCCTCGTGGTTCGATCTGGGGATGATCGCGCTTCGATCCTTCGACTTCGACTCGGCGGAGCGGGCCGCGGCGACGCTCGATCGACTGCACGGGCTGCTCGAGGTCGAGGGCGAATCAGCGACGGGGCATCCGCTCGCGACGCTCCTTCGCGGCCGCAGCGCGATGACTCGGAACGATCCCGATCTCGCGGTGGAGCTTCTGGACGAGCTTCTGTCGAGGCATCCCCGGATGCCGGAGGCGCTCTCCCTGCGGGCGGCGGCCTCGGCGGTCCGCTACGACCGGACCGAGGAGGCGGACTGGCTCGCACGGCTCGACGAAGTGGAGCCCGGGTCGCCGATGGGTTGGTACGAGGTCGGTTCGGCGCTGTCCTTCGACCGCCAGTACGATGAGGCGGCCGCGGCGCTCGCGGAGGCGATCCGGCGTCGTCCCGCGTGGTCCGCTCCCCACGTCGAACTCGGTCTCCTGGAGATGCAGTCCGGTCGCGACGCCGCGGCGCGATTCGCGCTGGACACCGCCACGACGCTCGATCCCTACAACAAGCGGGCGGCGTTCAGCGAGTTCCTGCTCGAGGAGATCGAGGGCTTCGAGATCCTCGAGAGCGATCACTTCATCCTGAAGTACCGCCCGGGCGAGGATGCGGTGGTGGCGAAGGGCATGCTCGGTCCGCTGGAGGAGATGCACGCCGATCTCGCGACCAGGTTCCGCCACGAGCCCGATCGCAAGACGGTGATCGAACTGATGCCCGATCACAAGTTCTTCGCGGTCCGGATCACGGGCATGCCAGCGATCCACACCATCGCGGCCTGCACCGGTCCCTTGATCGCCATCGAGGTCCCGCGGGAGGGTCCACCCGACGAGCATCTCGGGCTCTTCGACTGGCTGCGGGTGCTCCGGCACGAATATGCGCACACCATCACCCTGAGCCAGACCCGGAACCGGATTCCGCACTGGCTCACCGAAGCGGCGGCGGTGAGCATCGAGGGGGTGCCCCGCGACTATCGGGTCGCGAGTCAGCTCGCGGAGCGCTGGAAGCGCGACGATCTCTTCGATCTCGACGAGATCAACTGGGCGTTCGTGCGCCCCAAGCGGCCGGGGGACCGCAGCTTCGCCTACGCGCAGGGTCACTGGATGGTCGAATTCATGAACGAGCGGTGGGGGGAGTCGGCGCTGGTCGAACTCATCGACCTCTACTTCGACGGGGTCCAGGAGAAGGACGCGATCCCGCGCGCACTCGGGGTCTCGCGGGACGACTTCCACCGCGACTTCATCGAGTGGGCGGGGACCCAGGTTCGAGACTGGGGACTCGATCCGTCGCCGTCGCTCGACGAGCTCGCGGACCGGGTTCGGATGCGGGATCCCGACCAGGTCGCGGGGCTCGAGGACGCGAAGCAGGCCCGACTGGCGCGGATCGCCGACCTGATCGCGGGGGAGATCGGGCGACCGCTCCACCCCGGCGACTCCCCGGACGGGGCTCGGACCGTCGGCGAGGGATGGCCCCCGCTCCAGCGACCGCCGGTCGAGATCGGGGACGATGATCTTCGATCGCTTCTCGACGAGTTTCCGGATCATCCCGATCTGCTGGAGCTGACGATTCGCCGGCGGATGCGATCCGAGCCGACGGTGGATCCGGAGGTTCGTGCGATGCTCGAACGCTACGTCGCCGCGCGTCCGGTCGATCCCTACCCGCATCGCGTGCTCGCTCGGGACCTGCTCGACGGGGATGAACCCACGCTCGCCATCCCGCACCTCCGGGAACTCGATCTCCGGAGCGTCAAGGACAACAGCTTCGCGCTCGAGATCGCGCGGCTCTCCCGACGCATGGGCGCGAGACAGGAGGCGCACGAGGCCGCCGAAAGAGGCGTGCGGATGAATCCCTACCACGCCGCGAATCGCGAACTCGCGGCGGCCTGCGCCGTCGAGGCGGGAAGGCTCGAAGCGGCCCGACGCCACATCGAGGCCCTGGTGGTGCTCGAGCCGGAGGAACCTCGCCACCTCCGGAGGATGGAGGCGATCGAGCGACTCCTCGATCGGAATCGCTGAATCGGTCGTCGTGCGGGACATCCGCCGAACCGAGGATCGAATTCGTGCGAACCAGAGGTTCCGGGACGTCGTTCGCGGCGCGACCGGAGGATTTTCCCCCGGCCTCGCGGGGTGATCGCCGGGATCGGCGCGGCCGGACCTACACTCGATCGGGTCAGGACGGCCATCAGAGCACGGAGTGAAGCCCGCGTGTCGCGACCCCTCAGCAGCGAAATCCAGTCGGTCATCGCCGCCGTCCCGAAGCTTGGATGGGGGTGGACTTCGGTGGTGGCGATGACCCTGGTCTCGCCGGGTGCGGTCGCGGACGGCCCCTTCCTCTTCGGCCCGCCGCAGGTGATATCGATGCCGACGCCGCACGGGCCCACGATGGTCGCGGCCGGGGACCTCGACGGGGATGGTGATCCGGACCTCGTCGTGGCCGGCCGGAACGCCGAGGGCCTCGCCTACGTCGTTCCGAACGAGGGCGGGGTCCTGGGAACGCCGGTCGAGCTGGTCACGGGCGGGCAGACGGACTGGGTCGAGATCGCGGACCTCGATGGCGACGGTCACCTCGATCTGTGCTTCGCGGTCCGCGCGCTCCGCGGAAGACTGTCGATGCTCCGCGGTCTCGGAGACGGGACGTTCGGGGAGTTCGAGGAGATCCGACTCGGGCGCGAGCCTCGGGCGCTGGTGGTCGACGATCTCGACGGTGACGGTGATCCGGACATCGCGGCGATGAACCATCGCCTGCCGATCGTCGAGATCCTCCTCAACGACGGCGACGGCGGGTTCGTTCGCGGTGCCGACGTCGTGATCGCCGAAGCGGAGGTGGGTCATCCCTTTCCGCAGGCGATCGACACCACGGACATCGATCGGGACGGCGATCGCGATCTCGTGGTGATCGCGACCGGAGCGAGTCGGGCGTGCGTGGTCGTGAATCGGGGCGACGGGACCTTCGAGCCCGACGCCGGGTGGCGACCGCCGAGGGTGGCCGGCGAGATCGGGGGCATGACCAGTCTCGGGATCGGGGACGTCGACTCCGACGGCGACGAGGATCTCGTGGTGCCGTTGATCCTGATCGATTCACCCTCGCATCTCGGCGTCTTCGAGAACGCCGGAACGCCCGGTGTTCCCGCCCTGACGCGGGAACGGGCCTTTCCCGCGACCCAGCTCGGATACGCCTACGCGGTGGGGCTCGGCGACCTCGACGGCGACCACGATCTCGACGCGGTGGTCGGCCACGCCCTGCCGGGCCCGGTGATGGCGCTCGACAACCGGACGATTCCGGTCGCCGAGGGCGGTGACGGCCGGGTGGTCTTCGAACCGCCCCAGCAGATCGGTTCGGACAGCTTCTTCCGATCGGTGCTGGTCGTCGACGTCGACGGGGATTGCGATCAGGACGTGCTGGCGGTGGAGCTGATCTCGAACTCCATCTGGTTCCTGCCGAACCTGACGCCGCAGGAGGACCCCGGTTGCGGGGGCGGATTCGCCGCGCGAACGGCATCGTTCCCGGGTTCCGCCGAGCGATCGACTCCGTTCGACTTCGACCGAAGCGCCGTCGGCGACCTCGACGGCGACGGCGAGCGGACGGGGATCGACGTCGCGTTGTTCCTCGAGACGATCGGTGGCGATGTCCGCCGCGATCCACCGGCGGACCGTGACGCGGTGGGAGGGCGGAACCGATGAAGGCCGTCATCACGCGTCGCATGCTCGTCGCCGCACTGATGCTTGCCTCCGCCTCTGCCTCCGCGGCCCGGGGACAGGCGACCTGCGGCCCGGACCGCCCCCCCTGCGACGAGCCGCACGACGGTCCCGGATGTCTTCAACCGCAGTGCTGCGAACTGGTCTGCGAAGTCGACGTGTTCTGTTGCGACGTGGTCTGGGACGAGACCTGCGTCGAGCAGGCGGGCGAACTCTGCGGCGACGTCCGCTGCCCCGACCTCGGCGGGTGCTTCGAGGTGCACGACACGGGTGGGTGCCTCGATGAGACCTGCTGCGAACTGGTCCGGATGCACGATCCCTTCTGCGGGTTCGGCACCTGGGACGCGATCTGCGTCGCCGAGGCCGAATCCTGGTGCGGAACGACCCTCGAGTGTCCGATCGTTCCGCCCGTCGAGGCGAGGGACGAAGGCGAGTCCTGTCTCGATCGGCTCAACGACGGATGTGGTGGCGACGCCCTCGAGATCGCGGCGTCGGCGATCGACTGCGGCGACGTCGTCTACGGAAAGACCTCGACCAGCGTCCCGAGGGACGTCGACTGGTACCGCCTGCCCGACATCCGCGACGGTCCGCTCGTCATCCGGTTGGAGACCGAGTTCCCGGCCCGAATGCTGATCGCGACCGGTTCCTGCGAGGGGCCCGTCGGCATCCTCGACCGACGTCCCGTCGATCCTTGTGGAACCGACGAGTGGGTCGTCGACCTCCCGGAAGGCGACTTCCACCTGATCGTGGAGGCGGGTGCCGACGGGCGTTCGCTCCGTTCCGGCCTCCCGTGCGACGAGATCGATCCGGACGATCCGCCGGACGATGACGAGGAGCCGCTGCCGCGGACCTACGGACTCCACTACCTGCTGGAGCTCGCGTGCACCGCGGTGCCCTGCCGGGCGGATCTGAACGGGGACGGAATCGTCGACGGAGTCGATCTCGGGCTCCTGTTCGCGGCATGGGGTGCGTGCCCGGGATCGTGCCCGGCCGATCTCGACGGCGACGGCACGGTCGACGGCCAGGATCTCGGAGGGCTGTTCGTCGGATGGGGCGAATGTCCCTGAAAACCCGGAATCGGCGACGCTGTCGCGTTATTCGTTGGAAACGGTCGCCAGATCGTCCACAATGACTCCGGAGAAACCGAGCATGACCCCCGCACACCTCACTCGCCGCATCCTGATCGCCGCCCTGCTTTCGAACACCTCCGCCGTGGTCCTGGCGCAGGAGCTGGTCGTCGACACGGACGCGAGCAGCGTCAACCAGTCCATCGTCGTCTCGATACCGTTCGACGGAGAGCTGATCGGCGACTACGACGCGAAGACCAATCCCGACGGAACCCAGACCCGTCCCGGACTGTTCGGCGGGAGCGGCAACATCCCCGTCGACTACAGCGCCGTCTTCGAGGTCGACTCTCCGACCGCGCAGTCGCAGCCCTCGGGCATGATCACGGTGGACGCCGCGGACGTCGGTGGGGGATTCCTCGGCATCGACGGTTTCGAGTTCGACGTGCTTTCCGGCGAGACCGTGTCGGTCGACGTCGAGCTGGCCATCATCCTCCAGACCTTCCGAACCTTCTCGCCGTTCTCGATCTACCCCGGTGGCTTCGAGATTCCGATTCCGCTGCAGTCCGGCACCATCTCGAGCATGGTGATCCGCTCGGAGTCCGCGGTGGACGTGCCGGTGTCGCCCGTCGGCGACGGGTACGGCTTCGACGCCTTGCTCCCGGCGGTGATCTCGCTGGAGATCGACTTCGGAACCGGTGCCCAGCCCTTCGACCTGCCGTTCGTGGTCCCCTTCACCGGGGGAATCGAGATCGGCACGACGGAGACCGTCCTGACCCTCTCGAGCGACTTGGAGATCGAAGGCGACCAACCGGTCGATTTCCCGCCGTTCGAGCAGATCCCCCTCGAACTGCCGACCTTCCCGCCCAGCAGCCAGACGGCGGGGGTGCTGCTCGGCGGAACGATCCTGAACCTCGCGACCGACATCGATCTCTCCGTGCAGGTCGTCGCATCCGGCGAGACCGGAAATCCCGCGGACTTCAACCGCGACGGGATCGTCAACGGCGCCGATCTCGGAATCCTGATCTCCAGCTGGGGCGTGTGCAACGAGGAGTGCGTGGCCGACCTCAACCTCGACGGGATCGTCAACGGATCGGACCTCGGGCTCTTCATCGCCGCCTGGACCGCCTGAGTCGATTCCGACGTTCCGGCATCAGCCCCGCAGCAGGGCGGGGAGCGCGTCGAGATCGAGATTCCCGCCGCAGAGGATCACGCCGATCCGGCGGAATCCACGACTTCGCAGTCGCTCGCTTCCGAGGGCGGCGACGCCCACCGCGGCGCTCGGCTCGATGACGAGCTTCGCGCGTTCCATCACCATTCGAAGTGATTCGCGGATCCCCTCCTCGCTCACCGTCACCACGTCGTCCACTCGATCCCGGATCACCGGGAAGGTCCGTTCACCGAGCGTGGTCCGAAGCCCGTCCGCGATGGTCGCGGTCGGATCGCCCCGGTGGGACTCGATCCGACCCGATCGTCGCGACCGCGCCGCATCGTCGACGAGCTCGGGCTCGGCGCCGATGACCTCGATCCCGGGGGCGAGCGACTTCACGCAGATGGCGATGCCTGCGATCATGCCGCCACCGCCGACCGGCACCACGACCGCATCGAGGTCGGGGACCTGTCCCAGGAACTCGAGTGCGATGGTTCCCTGCCCGGCGATGATCCGGTCGTCGTCGTAGGGAGGCACCACGGTCCCGCCGGTCCGCTCGGCCACCCGCCGGCAGGTCGCGAGCCGCTGTTCGAGGGTCGGTTCGCAGTCGTGGACGATTCCGCCGTACTCCAGCACCGCCCTCCGCTTCACCGCCGGTGCGTTCGTCGGCATGACGATGTTCGCGGGGATGCCTCGAAGGCCGGCGGCCCACGCGAGGGCCTGCGCGTGGTTGCCCGAGGAGTGGGTCACGACGCCCGCGTCCGCGACTCGGTCGTCGAGCGAGTAGACGGCATTGGTCGCTCCCCGCGCCTTGAAGGCACCCACCTTCTGGAGGTTCTCGCACTTGAGATGGACCTCCACGCCGGCGAATTCGTCGATCCTGGCGCAGGTGAGCACCGGCGTCCGGTGCACGTGCGGTTCGATCCGACGGGCGGCGGCGCGGATGTCCTCGAGGTCGGGTGGGGTCGGATCGCGGTGGACCATGCCGGGATTCTAGACGAGGGGTCACCGTGGATCGGCGGTCGGAACGGGAGCGGACGACGGCGGCGTGCTACCATTCGGCCGCCACTCGGGGCGTCGTGGTCGCTTCGGCCATGTACTGAGATGCACCCGTTGAACCTGATCCGGCTGGTACCGGCGGAGGGAACGTGGCCCGCGACGTCCATGACGCGCGGTTCCTCCGCGACGGACCGGTCCCATCGGCCCCCAGGCCCGATCGGAGCCCGCGATGATCACTCCCCCGACCAAGAATCCCGGCTGGCGATTTCCGATCCACGGGGCCGAGGATCCGTCCTCGACCGGTGAAGGGACCACGCCCGGCTCGTTCGCCCATCGAGCGGACATCGGTGGACCGCGCACCTTCAGCTCGCCCGACACGCCCGGGATGCCCGAACCGAGCACGTCCACCGCCTGGGACTTCCTTCCCGACGGCTGGAGGATCGAGGCGGCGGACGGTCCCGATTCCGGCTGCGGCGGCCACAACCACGCGGAGGTCGGAGACTGGATCAGGGCGGTGCCGCCCGCGGACTTCGAGGCGATCACCCAGCTCGAGCAGGCCCGGCTCGGCGTGGTCACGCCGGAGATGGCCCGAGTCGCCGAACGCGAACCGCATCTCACCGCCTTCCAGGTCCGGGACGAGGTCGCGTCGGGGCGCCTGGTGATTCCGGCGAATCGAAACCACCTCCAGTTCGAGCTCGACCCGATGGCGATCGGTCGCGCCTCCAAGACGAAGATCAACGCGAACATGGGGGCATCGCCGGTCAGCAGTTCGACCGACGAGGAGGTCGAGAAGCTCAAGTGGGCCGAACGATGGGCCGCGGACACCGTCATGGATCTCTCCACCGGAGGAGATCTCGACGCGACCCGCGAGGCCATCATTCGCAACTCCTCGGTCCCCATCGGAACCGTGCCGATCTACTCCATGATCATCGGGCGGAAGATCGAGGACCTCGACGAGGCCATGATCATGGAGACGCTCGAGCACCAGGCGGCCCAGGGTGTCGACTACTTCACGATCCACGCGGGCGTCCGCAAGGCGCACATCCCGCTGGTCCGCGACCGGCTCATCGGGATCGTCAGTCGCGGCGGGTCGCTCCTCGCGAAGTGGATGCTCACCCACGACGCCGAGAATCCCATGTACACCGCATGGGAGCGGATCTGCGAGATCATGCGGCGGCACGACGTCACCTTCTCGATCGGGGACGGGCTGCGACCCGGCGGCCTCGCCGATGCGACGGATGCGGCGCAGCTCGGTGAACTGGAAGCCCTCGGTGAACTCACCGAACGCGCCTGGCGGTGCGGCGTGCAGGTCATGATCGAGGGTCCGGGGCACGTTCCCTTCGACCAGATCGAGTTCAACATGAAGCTGCAGCGGCGGCTCTGCCACGGGGCGCCCTTCTACGTCCTGGGTCCGCTGGTCACCGACATGTTCCCGGGCTACGACCACATCACCTCCTGCATCGGTGCGACCGCCGCGGCGTATCACGGCGCGTCGATGCTCTGCTACGTGACCCCGAAGGAGCACCTGGGACTTCCCAAGCGGGACGACGTCAAGCAGGGATGCATCGCCTACAAGATCGCCGCGCATTCGGCCGACATCGCGCTGGGCATCCCGGGAAGCCGTGACAACGACGACGAACTCACCAAGGCCCGTGCCGCCCTCAACTGGCAGAAGCACTTCGATCTCTCCTTCGATCCCGACACGGCCCGGGCGTATCACGACGAGGACCTCGACGTCGACACCGACTTCTGCGCGATGTGCGGACACGACTGGTGCAGTGTCCGGATCTCCAAGGAGATCCAGGAATTCGCCAGTGGGAAGGCGGAGGGATTCGATCGCGGCAGGTCGGTCCGATCCGACGCACTCACGCCGGAACAGCAGGAGATCCTCGAGAAGCGCGGCGTCCTGAGTCCCGACGAGATCCACAAGCTCGCGAGCAAGGCGAAGAACAAGGTGCCGACCGAGGAGGGGAAGGCGACCTGTCATTCGGACTTCGTCGATCCCGAGGAGGCGAAGCGCATCCAGGGTGAGCAGCTCGTCCAGTTGAACGTCGCGCCGGCCCATAACCTCCCCAGTCACGATCCACTGATCTGAAGGTCGTCGATCCGCGGGACCCCGCTTGCACGGGGTGTCCGAGAACGCCGGATTCGAGGCGATCGTCCCCAATCGAAGGGGTTCGGGGTGACTCCGGGCGTCTCCGGGCTAGGCTTCGTGCAGGGAAGGAATGCAGACTCGAAGGGTTCGCATGCGAATCAGCGTCGTCATTCCCGCATACAACGCGTCATCGCTCCTCAAGGAGACCCTCGATTCGATCTCGGATCAGGCGAGGTCACCCGACGAGGTGATCCTCGTCGACGATGGTTCCGTCGATGAGACGCACGACATCGCGTCGGCGCACCCCGCCGTCACGAAGATCGTCCATCGCGAGAACGGCGGCATCGCCGCGGCGCGGAACGACGGCATCGAGGCGGCGACCGGCGACCTCCTCTTCCTCCTCGACGCGGACGACCTCTGGCACCCGATCTACCTGGAACGGATGACCGAGGTCATGCAGTCGAACCGTG
>MDTG01371469.1_pt1 | contig 11903 bp, 4 predicted proteins | sample 811421 | NCBI WGS metagenome assembly MDTG01 (sample SAMN05326645, study PRJNA326480) | marine metagenome | isolation source: seawater | place: Pacific Ocean: South East | collected 2011 | reverse complement strand
TTCCATCACCATCAGTATCTAACGTCTCACCACCCTCGTCAACATCAAGGATACCGTCATTGTCATCGTCAACATCATCACGGTCAGGTATGCTATCCTTATCAAAATCAGGTAACACTGTAAGAGATACTACACATGAAGTGTCGTTCTCACCACATACGTATGATGGCGTTGAGGCGATAACCCTAAACTGATAACCTGAAAAACCCAAAGATGTTCCAGAGACTAATAGAGAATCACCTTTAGTTTCATCAAAAGAAACTTTAGTAGTAGAGAATGACCTCAAAGGGAATGGTGTCGAAGCATCTTCATTCTTAGACGCATCCTTTAAACACTCTGGACAATTTGTCCACTGATTAGGATCATAATATGGGGAGTTTGGACTAGCAATCGGTGAGGATCCTGATTTCCTATAAACCCATCCCTTATCATAATCTAATGTATTACTCCCGTCTCCAAACCTATCCACTACTTTTCTAGCATCAAACCAATTCCCTGTCCATTCAACTATTGCATATGAATCATTACCACCTTTCATTTGAGTAAGTTCATCATTAAATGAATCATAAGCATATTTATCAGTTATTCCCTCACCAAAGAAACGATTTACCTCCGTGATATTTTTATTCCAAATGAGCATAAAATCACCTTTTTTAAGAACACCAGTTAATCTATGATCAATACCATCCCAGTTAGGACCATTCTGCCGGAGGCTTCGAAGATAGAAATTTTGATTACTTAAATTCACATCCTCAAGCACATATATCTCAATAAATTTAGGGTAACCACCACTATTTGGGTCTATGCCTCCGTATCCAATACCGGATATCATTATTGGAGAATCACTTTCACTGGCAACGTCTGTCCACGTCTTAGAGGTATCTCTACTGACTTGCCACACATAGTTAACATTACCAAGATTATTTCCTTGTGCAGCAGAGATGACATTAAAGTTTTGACCTTCTACAACTGTTAAATCATCCTCAGGACAAGACATAGAAGTTATTGCAGCACCAACCTCCTGGAAATCCTTCACTCCGTTATTATCAGAGTCAAGACCCTCATACCCTCGGGACGTCCCAATTACAGAACCATCTGAATTTATTGATCCGTCATATTCACCATCGTTATCTGTATCTCTATCGGTATCTGTACCGTAAGCCTCATCAACATCGTTACACCCGTCACCATCTGAATCTAAATCTCTCGTGTCTGGGATACCATCTCCATCAGAATCTGTAGATCCATTTCCTTCATTTTCATCCCAAATTCCGTCATTATCATCATCTACATCCCTATCATCCTCAATACCATCTTCATCAAAATCATCTCTGACAACAAGAGTAATCACCTCAGAAGTATCGTTTACAACACAAGCAAATGCAGGATTGGTAGCAATTGCTCGGTACTGATAACCATCTATACAAGAAAGAATAGGATTTATATTCAGAGAACTTGAGGTGTATCCAGAGTAGGTTATAGTACAAGGGTCAGATAAAGTCACCGTAGCGTTTTCCGCGTTGATATCTGTCCATGAAGACCCGTCGTCGCTACTCACCTGCCACGTGTATTCTACTTTTGAAGGGTAAGGATATGATTCCCAACCCTTTCTAGGCTCATCACTAGCATTCCAACTATCACTTGATCTATTTTGAAAATGACCAATAGTATAATAAATATTACTTGTGGTGATAGACTTAAGCATATTAGATAACACTGCATTTTCCTGAGCATCATTAATAATTACAAGATAACCACCCTCGTAATTTCTAGCATGATCTTTGGCATTTTGAGCTGAAACACCAGTATTATCATAGTAATAGTAAGTGTGTCCATTATATTCTCCAAGTCTTTTCATGTAACCACCATAATTCTCATTTGTTATTGTATTGAACTCAACAATATATCTATAACCATACCCACCTCTTTGATCATACCAATCACCAGTGTTACCTCTAATAACAGCAAAATGTTCTTCATTACTACTATTATTAGGTTCGGTTGATGCCCAGTTTGTGTAGGTAGATTTGTTATTTATATCTCCAATACTTGTCTCTACAATAATATTATGAGAAGAATTGTTGGCACCTATAGATATACCAGATGTAGTATTTAAAACAGATGTTATGGTTGGAGATTGTCCATTTTCGAGGAAGTCAGCAATTCCCGAGTCATCCAAATCAGCAGGTCCTGGTTCGTAATTGTGACCAATAACTTTTCCATCAGAATCCGCACAACTAGGATCCTTACAAAGGAACCCTTCACTGTCAAAACCTGTAAATCCTCCCTCTTGAGCATCAAAACAACCGTCTCCATCTGAATCAAGATCCAATCTGTTTGGAATTCCATCACCGTCTTGATCACCAGTTCCTTCGTCTTTATCTAGTATTCCGTCGTTATCATCATCATCATCTTTACTGTTGGTGATTCCGTCATTATCTGGGTCAGAGGAAACAGTAAGTAAGGCAGCAGTAGAATATTTCGATTCTGAACACGCATAATCATTAGCTGATGCCTTCAGTCTGTACTGATGCTTATTAAAATTCGCAGGGATTGCTTTAACTCTTAGCGTATCGTCATTAACTCCAGTATAGTTCGTTCCGTCAGATATATCTGACCAAGTACTTCCATCATCAGTACTCAACTGCCACTGATATGACACAGAATTAGGTATAAATCCAGATACCCATCCACCTTCATTATTATCGTTAGCATAGCTTTCGAGAGTAACATCCTGATAATAATTTACCCAGAAACGATCATTTCTATTAAATTTCTCTCTTATTGTTTCAAGCTCAAATGCATCATTTGGAGAGAACAAATACCCACCAGCATCTTCTGATTTTGAAACAGAAGCATCAAAATTCCATTTCGACTTAGAAGAATAGTATGAGTGCCCCCTAAATTTTGTCATAAAATCTAAACCTAGATCTTCCTTGTTTACACTTGTCAGATAATCAAACTCAACAATGTAGTACAGTGAATTATCTCCATTCCAATCTTCAAATCCTCTAGGGTTGGTACCACCTCCATAAACTACTGCATGATTTTCAGAACTACCACCATTATGTTGGTTATTAAACCAAATATAGAAATTTGAGATTTCTGATCCAGAAGCAACAAAAATAGTATCATCTTCCTCGTCAACATATACACTCAATGGATTAGAAAATATTCTAATATCAGATCCAAACTGAAGGAAATCTAAATTATTATCTGCGTCACTGTCTAAAGGATTATCATAGCTGTGTCCAACAATTTTACCAGTGGTTGGATCTACTGATGTTGCAGCATCGACTACACCGTCACCGTCAGTGTCAATAGAATCACCAACTATCCCGTCACCATCTTGATCTGAGAACCCTGCCTCAATTACGTCAAGACATCCGTCACCGTCTGAGTCCAAATCTATTTTATTAGGAATACCATCACCATCAAAATCTTCTGTGTCTCCACCCTCCTTTATGTCATCTATACCGTCATTATCATCATCCTCATCGTCGACATCTCCAACACCATCCCCATCAGAATCTATATAAACTATAAGTTCTGCAGGTTCTGTTGCTGTACCATTATCACATATAAAACATTTTGATTTTATAATAGCCCTGTACTGGTACCTGTCCATATAAGGCCTTGTAGAATGGATAACAAGTGTATCGTCATCTGTTCCAGAATAAATAGATGTGTTTGATAGCTTAACATTACCATAATCATAAGGAACCGCATTGTTAGCGTTTATTTCTTCAAGGAGACAGTCTGCACATACATTCCAATCTGTCTGTCTAAATGTGGAGTCAGCATAAAAATTATCTTTCCTCTTGAAAAAACCTGAGCTAGTAAGCCATGGTGGAGCACCATCTGAAGTAAATTTCCCAAATCTATCGACGACATCACCTTCAGTATTATCTTGATAATCACTTAATTGACCATCATCCCCTGGATTCATTTTAACTATCTCGAGAATAAATTCTCCTCTCATGTCATCTAACCAACCAGTGACATTATTCTGAATAAACTGTCCTAATTTATTGCCATAAATAGTTGAGGCAGTTCCACCAAAATAATTATGATATCCCCAATAATCATTTGCAAAAACAATGTATTCACCTTTTTCAATATCATTGGTAATGTACTGTTCTTTTACCGTTGATCCATTAGCCAATATCCATCTAAGTTTATAAGAATATGCAGGGAAGTCAGTATTTGCATAAAGCTCAACAAATGTGTAGGAATTATTATTTATAGCTGCAGGATAACCACCTCCTACAATCATAATCTCGGACTGATCTCCAATCTGATCAAAATTATCAATTTGAGACCAAGTATCTCCCGCATCCGTACTCACCTCCCACATATAACTCATTTCACAATCAGACTCTCCCTCTGTAACAAATATTACTTTAGAATTATTTCCTACTGACTTATCGGTAGGATTAGTCTTTATTTCCGCTACATCACCAGCTTCTAAGAAGTCTAAAACACCGTTAGCATCAATATCAGCTGGGGTACCATAAACATATGTTTCGGTATTAGCTCCAGTAGTTACAACTAGTCCGTCATCGTCTACTACAATTAAAGGTATACCAACTTGACCATCATTATTTTCATCGTTTGATATGTCTAGACCTGATTCTATTACATCGTTACACTGATCACCATCAGCATCAATATCTAACCTATTAGGAATCCCATCGTCATCTGAATCAAGATCGTCATCTGTACCAACAATTCCATCTGGACCTGCACCTTCGTCCTCATCTTTTATACCGTCATTATCATCATCTAGGTCATCTTCATCAGGAACATTATCCCCGTCAGAATCCAACTTGAAGACGTTTAGTTTCGCAGCTGCTGTGGTAGCGAGTTGATCACACTTGAAAGCTGGTGTCTCCATGTTTAGCCTATACCCAAAATTTTCCATACTGGCTGTAACTGAATCAATTACTAATTCATTTGTGTTGATTCCAGAGTAAATACCTGGATGTGAAGGATTTTCACTGATATACACATCAACATCTTGCCAAAGGTTTGCGGTTGTTATGTCTTGGGTTATCTGCCATGTATAAGTGATTGTACCCAAATTATTTACTGTAGCTCCACCACCTGTAAACGATACCTTTGAATATTCTAAAACCTTTACAGAGTTAGGGTCTAGAGTTTTGCTAAGTGTTGATCCCTCCTCCAAGTAGTCTTTTGTCCCATTTTGATCTAGGTCTTCAATTTCTTCAAGGGTGTAATATCCCCCATCAACAACTACTGTACCAGAGTCAGTATAAGTTGAAGGTAATGTACCTACTCTACCATCTGAAGGATTATCTAAATCTCCATAACCAGATTCAATTACATCAAAACAACCATCATCGTCTGAATCTAAATCTAGCCTGTTAGGAATTCCGTCACCATCAGTGTCTAGATCATTAGAACCTTCAAATTCGTCTAAAATACCATCATTATCATCATCAACATCATCATCATCGGGAATGCCATCACCATCTGAATCGGTACCAGTGGCTCCTGAGTTAACAGTAATAATTCCACGCATTTCTGGGTGGTTTACACAGACATAGTAATAGGTTCCTGGAGCAATACCAGTTATATCCCACTCCACTTCACCTACACCTGGCTCTCCATTATTTAAAACACCGCTAACTTCATTATCCTCATCGTATCCATTATTTGATGTTAAAGCATTAACTATCGCAAAGGGGTGATTATTACCTGCAACATCAGAAACGTCAAATATAAGCTTATCACCAAGTATTACAGTGATATCTGGGTCTGTTGCATCTACTAAATTTAAATCAGTACTATTAAATATATAATCAGTGTTGTTATCAGCTGTTACCTTAATTTTATATTCCGTAGCAAATAATTGATTTGATAAAAGGCTGAACATGAAAATAAACCAGATCGCTAAGCACGAAAAATGCAAAGAAGTAGCAGGAAAGAATTTATTAAAAAATAATTTCAAACTAAGTGTTGTTTAAGTGGTTTATTAAATACATCTCTTTTCACCAAAAGAGATACACAATTTAACACATTTTTTTTAAATTAAAATAGTTTTTTTTGATGGAAATACTTTTTCCTATTTATAAAAAAAACATTTGGAAAAGTTATAAATTTGCAGTGAATGCTACGATTTTTTCTAAAAACCATCCTATCTCTCTCAATTCTAACATCCTGCGAAACTATTCCACCAAATGTTGAAGGATTAGATTATAAAAAATGGGAAATTGACAAGTTTGGCTGCAGCGGTGACAGAATAAAAATGGTTAGGTTAATAACAGAGAATAAAGAACAGTTTTTTAGGTATCGTCAAAACCAAATTATAGACATACTTGGGAAGCCTGATAACCTTACTTTATACGAGCGAGGCCAAACCATATACTTCTACTATATTATGTATCACCCCAATTGTCCAGACATACCCTACAGAGCAGAAGAAGAAAGGATAAAACTTGAAATTCGGTTCGATGCACTAAACCGCTCAAAAGAGATATTTGTGTACAATTATTAGCATTTTCTTTGTAATTAATAGGTCTAGTAAGTAGCTTGCGAAAGATAAAAATCAAACTATTATGAAATTCAGATCAGGTGTTTTACACGGACAAGAAGTAACAGAACTTCTTAATTATGCCAATGAAAATAATTTTGCTTTACCTGCAGTTAATGTTGTTAATACAAGTTCAGTAAATGCTGTACTTCAAACTGCAAAAGATCTAAATTCACCTGTAATTATTCAGTTTTCTAATGGAGGAGGGTCATTTTATGCAGGAAAACACTTAGATAATAAAAATCAGAAGGCGGCAATAGCCGGCTGTATTTCTGGAGCATATCATGTACACCTAATGGCTAAGGAATATGATGTCCCAGTAATTTTACATACAGATCATTGCGCAAAAAATCTTTTACCTTGGATTGATGGGCTTCTAGAGGAAGGAGAAGAATTTTATAAAAAAGAAGGTGTTCCTCTTTACAGCTCTCATATGTTAGATTTATCAGAAGAACCAATAGAAGAGAATTTAGATATCTGCTGTACCTATTTCGATAGAATGAATGAAATGGGTATGACAATAGAGATTGAATTAGGAGTAACTGGAGGCGAGGAAGATGGTGTAGACAACACTGACGTGGACGAGTCTAAGCTTTATACAAAACCTGAAGAGGTCAATTATGCTTACGAGAGATTATCAAAAATAAGCCCTAATTTCATGATTGCTGCTGCTTTCGGTAACGTTCACGGTGTATACAGACCAGGTAATGTTAAGCTTACTCCAAGAATTTTAAAAGATTCTCAAGAGTATGTTTCTCTCATGCATAATACGGAATCAAACCCTATAAACTTTGTATTTCATGGTGGTTCGGGGTCTTCAAGGTCTGAAATTAGAGAAGCTATTGGTTACGGAGCAGTAAAAATGAATCTAGATACTGACATGCAGTGGGCATTCTGTAAAGGTGTAAATGACTACCATAAACAGAATCAAGACTACCTAAATTCACAGATAGGAAATCCAGATGGTAAAGATGCCCCAAATAAGAAGTACTATGATCCAAGAAAATGGCTTTTAGAAGGTGAAAATTCAATGATTAAGAGGCTTCGAGATTCATTTGCTGATCTAAACAACGTCAATACTAATATTTAATCTTCAAGTATTTTCTTCAATTCAGCTGGAGAGTATTTTATTGATTTAAGAGTTTTTCTATCACCTTCCCTATAAACAAGATATTTACCTTCTTTCTCCTCATAAAAACTATTAGTATTTTTTTCATTTTTATAATACTTAACCGTAGATTCAGCTTCTTCCTTAGTCTCACATGCTTTACTCATATTTGAACGTTGAACTTCATTGAAAAGTCGTACAAATTTCTCGCTCATACCAAACTCATGAACTGCCCCTGAAAGTACGTACTGTATGTCACATAAAGCATCAGCAACTTCAACAATATCATTATTAGCAATTGCTTCTTTTAATTCATTTAACTCCTCAGAAATTAACTCTACTCTTAATTCACACCTCTTCCTATCAGGAATTGTTGGCTTATCAAGTATGGGGTGATTAAATAATCTATGAAAATCAGCTGTCTGATTTAACGAATCTATCTTATCCATATATTTAAATTTTATGCTAAATTCTCTCCTGCAAGTCCATAAATTAGGATTACAAGAATTATAATTGGTATTACAAATTTCATAACAGGTCCCCAAATCGGAGTTACTTTAATCTTACCTGAACCTTCATTAGTTTCTTCCATAAAGTTATTAAAACCCCACACGAAAGCTACATATACAGAAATTAGTAGCCCACCTAATGGTAATAAAATTTTAGCTGAAAGGAAGTCAAAAAATCCAAAAATACTCATTCCAAATAACTGATAATCACTCCATGTACTAAATCCAAGAATATTCGGTACACAAAGAACAAAAGTCATGGCAACACATAAAATGACTGCCTTTACTCTTGAAATATTAAAGGAGTCCATTGCGGTTGAAATCACTGCCTCCAAAAGACCAATTATTGATGTAAAAGCAGCAATAAATACCAAAAAGAAGAATAGACCTCCAAGAAACATTCCAAAAGGAATTTCCTTAAATAATGATGCCATAGTAACAAATAATAGACCAGGTCCAGAATTAGGTTCAATTCCGAAAGCAAATAATGCAGGAAAAATAACTAGTCCAGCTATTATAGCAATTGCTGTATCAAAGAATACAACAATGCCAACACTTCCAGGAATATCACTTTTTTTCTTATCTAAATAACTACCAAAAACAAATCCTGCAGTTAGAGCTATCCCTACTGAAAAGAAAATTTGTCCTAAGGCAGCAAGAATTACAGTAAAATTAATTTTTGAGAAATCTGGAGTGAGATACCACCAAAGACCTTCAGATGACCCTTCAAGTGTGTTAGAGCCAAAAGCCAATAGAATAAACATAACCAGTAGTACAGGCATGAAGACCTTTGAAACTAGCTCAACACCACCCTGAAGTCCTCTTGCAGCAACAAAAGCCATTATAGCTGAAATTACAGCACTATAAGCGATTAATGTGGTTGGATCCTGTTGTAGTTCCACAAAATGAGACTGAATTGTCTCAGATGTATATTGAAACGCTTCTCCAGTAATGTATTCTTTTAAATAAACAGTTACCCATGACATTATCATAAGGTAAAAACCGAGAATAATAATCGTTGTTAGAAGCTCTACCCATCCAATTATATTCCAAAATGATGTCGGAGAGGATAATTTTTTCATACCAGCAAGAGGTGTAAGCTGAGCTTTTCTTCCTAAGCTTATCTCCGCAGTTAATAATGGAATACCAATTATTGCTGTTAAAATAAGATAAACAAGGATAAATGCTCCACCACCACTCTCACCAACTATATATGGAAACCTCCATATATTTCCCATTCCGATAGCAAAACCTGCAGTAGCCATTATAAATCCGAATCTACTTCCCCAATTTTCTCTAACCATAATATTTTTTTGAATTTGAATATAAAGATTATTTATTCATTAAAAGATATCTGCCTACCTAATTATTTTTAACACATAATAAAAAAGACAAAAACCATAGTAAAATACTGAAGAGTATATAAAAATAAATTACTTGATAAATTGATTTATATTATTAATTATAACTTATTGATATACAGTATATTATAGATATATATTTAGACTTATCTAAAATGATAAAAAAAGAAAAATATAAAAAATTAGAGTTATTAAATCTTCTTAAATTAATTTAGGAAAAAATATAATTATGAAAATAAGACTGACACTCACAAAAATAATTTTACTTTCAAGTTTTTTTGTTACACCCTCCTACTCACAAAATTTTTCTGTAGAAGATTTATACGAATCTCTTGAATGGAAATTTGTAGGTCCTTACAGAGGAGGAAGATCAACAACGGTGTCGGGGTTTGTAACTAAACCTTATACATTTTTAATGGGAACAACAGGTGGAGGTGTCTGGAAGACTTCAGACGCAGGAAATACATGGAAAAATGTGTCAGATGGTCAAATAACTGTAGGGTCAATTGGTGCTATAGCAGTAGCTCCCTCTGATGAAAATATAGTATATGTTGGCACAGGATCAGCAGATCCAAGAGGAAATATATCTACTGGTAACGGAATGTATAAATCTACAGATATGGGTGAAACATGGGAACATATAGGTTTACCAAAAGCTGGACTGATCGGAAAAGTAGAAATTCATCCGAAAAATCCAGATATTTTATATGTAGCTGCACTAGGTAATATATTTGGCTTAAATGATGAAAGAGGTGTGTACAAAAGTATAAATGGAGGTGAATCATGGGAAAAAATCCATTTTATAAGTAATAAAACAGGAGCTAGAGACATTGAAATTAATCCTGATAATGAAAATGAGTTATTGGCATCATTCTGGACAGTAAGGAGAAAACCTTGGACTCTAATAGACGGAAGTGATGAAGGAGGGGTTTTTATGTCAAAAGATGGAGGGAAAAACTGGAAAAAACTTAAAGAAGGACTCCCTAAAGGATTAGTCGGTAAGATACAAGTTGAATATTCACCAGTCAACTCTAATCGCTTGTGGGCTATGATTCAAGCTCAGAAAGAAGAAGAAGGCGGTCTTTATAGATCAGATGATGGAGGTAATTCATGGAAGAGAATCAATAGGGACCATAAGTTAAGGCAAAGAGGTTGGTACTATTCTCATATTAATGCTGATCCTAAAAATGAAAACATAATCTACGCATCAAATACGGGATTTTATAGATCTATAGATGGAGGCAAAACCTTTGATGAGAGAATTAGGACACCACACGGTGATAACCACGGTGTTTGGATTAATCCAAATAATACAGACATAATGATTAATTGTAACGACGGTGGTGGAAATGTGACATTAAATGGAGGTGAAACTTGGTCTACACAATATAATCAACCTACTTCTGAGTTCTACAGACTAACTGTTGATAATCAGTTTCCATTTAGGTTATATGCTGGACAACAAGACAACTCAACAATATCAGTACCAAGTAGAGGTATTCCAGCACTTACACCATTTGAAAATTGGTTTAATGCTGGTGGGACAGAATGCTCTGATATTGCCGTTCACCCGACTAATCCAAATATAATTTATTCTACAGGTTATAGTGGTGAGTTTACATACAAGAATTTAGAAACTGGAGAAGAATATCAAAGAACTCCTTATGTTCACCTCACGGAAGGTACGAGGCAAGATGATTTACTATATAGATTTCAATGGAATTATCCAGTTTTTGTATCTAAATACAATCCTGATAATGTTTATGTAGGATCAAATGTTGTACATCTGACTTCAGATAAAGCAAAAAACTGGAAAGTAATAAGCCCAGATTTAACGAGAAAACTTCTCGAAAATGATCGTGAGAAAGCAGATATCCCTGGTGGCCCTATTCAAAATGACGCGACAGGTGTAGAAGTCTATTCTTCTATCTTTGCTCTAGAAGAATCTCCACATAATGAAGGAGAAATTTGGGTTGGTTCCGATGACGGAATGATTCATATAACAAAAGATGGAGGTGAAAATTGGGAAGACATAACCCCTAACAAAATAATTCCATTTCAAGGAACCATTAACAAGATTGAGTTATCATCACATCAGCCTGGAAGAGCCATTGTAGCTGTCTATAATTATAGAAATGATGACCCAAAACCTTATATAATTCTAACCAATGATTATGGAAAGTCATGGAAATTAATATCTAAAAATAATGGCATTCCTAGTGATCACTTTGTAAGAACAGTAGCTGAAGACCCCTCAAAATTAGGTTTGATGTATGTAGGGACTGAATTTGGTGCATTCGTTTCATTTAATAATGGTAGTAATTGGAATTCATTACAATTAAATCTTCCACATGTACCTATTACAGATA